>Ga0268299_1000250_pt1 | contig 202802 bp, 181 predicted proteins | sample NOBtaG_FD_193484 | JGI IMG/M metagenome (GOLD analysis project Ga0268299, IMG submission 193484) | Activated sludge microbial communities from bioreactor in Nijmegen, Gelderland, Netherland - NOB reactor | ecosystem: Engineered > Bioreactor > Aerobic > Activated sludge | place: Netherlands... | reverse complement strand
CCGCCTGGCTCGCGCAGGCCGGCATGTCCCGCACCTACTGGCCCGAGCGCCTGGAAATCGTGCCCGAACTGCCGCGCACCGCCAGCGGCAAGATTCAGAAATTCGAACTGCGGGAACGGGCGAAGGGCTTGGGGGGCTAAGGCGTGCCCATCGAGCACGGCGTGTGTGCGCCGATGTTTGCATCGTCTTCAGCCGCCTATGGAGCGCTGAATGAATCCATCCTGGATTTCCCAGCCAGCCGTTGGTTGAACTGACGCAGGAAGCCCAACGAGTCACGCCCGCCGTGGCCGCCGGCGTCGTCCGGGCCTGCACCCATTCGGCCACCGCCGCAACCGATGTACGCGGGCTGGGCCGTATCCGGCCGAAGTAATGTTGGGCTTCCTGCGTCAGCGCCAACCTACACGGGCTGCCGCTCGAGGACCTCGCCCTTGCCTTTCGGACACGGCGCAACAAAGGCAAGGTTGCCACGCGCGCTGCGCGCGCTCGCAACGACGTCTCTATCCCGTCGTCCTGAGCCGGCCGTCAGGCCGGCGTGAGGACCTTGCCTTTCCTACCCCCGCCCGAGCCACGCGACCAGTTCTGTAGGTGGGCAAAGGCCGCAGGGCCGCGCCCACGCGGTTCCGACGAGGTTTCGATGAACCGCATGCAGCGACTGGCGCCGTGTCCGCGTGGGCTACGCTGCGTTTTGCCCACGCTACGCTGGCTCAAGGGAGATCCTTGCAATATATTTCATACGTAAGCCGAAAATTGGCGGCGTTTAATTCTTCCCTTTCAAACATTCCGCTGCCTTCGACATCAACACTAAAAGAGACTTTCTTGGGTACCCAGATGGCTAAAAAGCGGCGCCAGCCAACGTATGCCCCCATGCTGTTTTTGGAGTTCAGTTCTCCACACCAAGCCGTATACCCCAGAACCTCTATATCTCGTTGATAAGTTTTCCTAAACTGGACGGAGAATGGGTCCTTTAGATTTGAGTGATCGATCATCAGTTTTTTCAACTGTTCTGTGTTGTCATTCTCAGTCGAGACCCAAGTTTCATCGCCTGCGGATACGGCCGAAGATAATGTTATCATAAACACAAACTGGATCAATTTTACCAAATTTACAATCATTTGTAGCCTCCAAAAAAACTGCCCCATGTTTATTTTTCATACAGGTCAAAAACATTAGTATTTCGATGAAATAGGTTGAAGCATGGTGGTTGTCTATTTGGCCACGGAGCTAAACCTTTTTCATAAAACCAGTCCGTGAACCTAGCGTCGATCAGATGCGGGCAATCGTTCCAAAAAGACGGTTTATCTATGTTTATCACAACCTCCTGCCCATTTGGCAAATGAACGATGATATCTTTCCATGTTCGGCTCAGGTACCTGTCTCTATCATGAAGCTTAACGCTCAGCCCATAACTGGTTCCTTTTCGCGCGTGCTTACCGTTTTTCCACGCTATCACTTTCATTGGCTTCGGCCTATCTTATAATTTTCAAACACTTGATTGTAGTTGTAAGTTGCTAAGCCAGCGCAGGGTGGGCAAAGGCCCCATAAGGCCGTGCCCACGCGGTTCTGACGAGGTTTCGATGAGCCGTATGCGGCGACTGGCGCCGCGTCCGCGTGGGCACGCTGAGCTTTGCCCACGCTGGCTGAACCCATTGCCGAGCAGCACATGCCGATGGCTCATAGCCGCAGAGTGATGAATCGCTTCTTCAAAAGTCAGCATGCCATCTACTTGAAAGCTAACGTAGAGCCAACTGGCGGCGCTTTAGCGCCGTCCAGCGACCGAAGGGAGCGAGGTTGAGCGCCATGTTAGGGATTGCTCTTTACGCCGGGTTGGTTTGAATTTTGTATGCTCTGACTTTCTGGAACGCCAGCCGTCTATGACTGCAGGGACGGCGGTTTTTACTGGTGCGGACATATTTTTTTGCTGAACGGTAGCCCCATGCTGGAACTCGCATAAACACTTGGGCAGGCTATCGGGTGTTTGAAATATAGTTGTTAAAAATGCTCCACCGACAACCCCGACAAGACCAGCAACAATTGAAATGTACGTGGCGCGAGTTTGTATTTTTGCGAGACGGACGTTCAGCATGTGCTCGGCAACGATGCGCTTTTCAGGGGCGGTTTGGCGAACGCTCTCCTCATGAATGACAGTTGCCAGTTGCCAAGCATCCATGCGACGAAGTTGTTTTTCATCGTCGGTGAAGTGGTTCCACCAGATGGCGTGCTTGTCTCTGGCGAAGAGACTTCTGATGCGAACGGAAAGCGGGATGTTCATGGGATGAAAGCCCTAACGTAATACGTACACCATTTGGCGTACAATCTGGTTCGGTCTCTCGATAAGACCTTTACAGATCTGCAAGCGTAGCCTGGATGGAGCGTAGCGTAATCCAGGGTGATGAGGCAATCGGTTCCTCCGTATTGCGCTGCGCTGCATACGGGCTACCACGCTCAGTCATTCGGCCCGAGGGCGGGCCTCCCATAAGCCCGGGCTCCGGCCGGTCAGTCCTTGTCGCGCCGCTCGCGCGCCGCCGCCGCATACAGCAGCCCGCGTAAGGCGCAATAAGCGCTGCGCATTGCGCCGTATCGTGTTTGAGCGACCAGCATGACATGGCGAAGGTTCCGATCGCGCGCCCATGCAGATGCCGTTGACCGCCGCGAGCAGTGGCTCGTGCTTGCGTTCTGGCGCCTCGCCGAGGATTCGCGGCGAGGGCGCCGCTCCTACGGGGGGATCAATGGCACCGACCCGGTCCCCGCCGTGCTGGCCGGCGGCGGGGCGTGCGCGGCCGGAGTGCCTACTGACCGCGCTCCAGGCGGCGCAGGATGGCCGCTTCCAGGGTGGCGCGGTCGGCCTTGACTGGTTTCAGGTCCGGCGCGCTGCGGATGGCGATGTCCGGGTCCTTCAGGCCGTTGCCGGTCAGGGTGCAGACCAGGGTCTTGCCGGGTGGGATGCGGCCGGATTGCAGGTCGCGCAGCGCGCCGCCGATCGACGCCGCCGAGGCCGGCTCGCAGAACACGCCTTCTTCCATCGCCAGCAGTTTCTGGGCGGCCAGGATTTCGTCGTCGGTCAGCGCCGCGAACCAGCCGCCCGAGTCCCGCTGCGCGGCGATGGCCTTGTCCCAGGACTGCGGGTGGCCGATGCGGATGGCGGTGGCGACGGTCTCCGGCCGGTCGATCGGGTGGCCGGCCACGAACGGCGCCGCGCCGGCCGCCTGGTAGCCGGCCATCACCGGCAGGTGGCAGCGCCCGGCGGCGTGGTACTGGGCGTAGCCCATCCAGTAGGCGCTGATGTTGCCGGCGTTGCCGACCGGCAGGCAGTGGTAGTCCGGCGCCCGGCCGAGGGTGTCGACGATCTCGAAGGCGGCGGTTTTCTGGCCCTGCAGGCGGTGTGGGTTGACCGAGTTGACCAGCGTGACCGGCGCGGTCTGCGCCAGTTCCTTGACCAGCGCCATGCCGTCGTCGAAGTTGCCGGCGATCTGCAGCACTTCGGCGCCGTGGATCAGCGCCTGCGCCAGCTTGCCAAGCGCGATCTTGCCTTCCGGAATCAGCACGAACGAGACGATGCCGGCGCGCGCCGCGTAGGCCGCCGCCGAGGCCGATGTGTTGCCGGTGGAGGCGCAGATGATGGCGCGGCTGCCCTCGTGCACCGCCATGCTGACGGCGGCGGTCATGCCGCGGTCCTTGAACGAGCCGGTCGGGTTCAGGCCCTCGAACTTGACGTAGATGTCGGCGTCCACGCCCAGCCGGCGCGGGATGTTGCGCAGGCGGATCAGCGGCGTGTTGCCCTCGAGCAGGCTCACCGGCGCGACGCCGGCCGGCAGTTCAAGCCAGTCCCAGTAACGGGCGATCAGGCCCTCGTAGGCGCTCATGTCAGTGCTCCAGGTGGTCCAGGCGCAGGCTCACCACGCGCCCGTCGATGCTAGGCAGCACCTCGATGCGGGCGATGGCGTCCCGCATGGCGCGCTCGCGGACCTTGTGGGTGAGCAGGATGACCGCCACGTGGCTCTCGCCGGCCGGCGGCTCCTTCTGCAGGATGGCCTCGATGCTGATCTGCTGATCGCCCAGGATGCGCGTGACGTCGGCCAGCACGCCCGGCCGGTCGAGCGCCGTCAGGCGCAGGTAAAACGCCGTCTCCACGGCGTCGATCGGCAGCATCGGCAGCGCCTGCAGGCGGTCGTGGTGGAAGGCCAGGTACGGCACCCGGTGTTCGGGGTCGATGGTCAGCGCGCGGGCGATGTCGATCAGGTCCGCCACTACCGCCGAGGCGGTCGGCCCGGCGCCGGCGCCGGCGCCGTAGTAGAGGCTCTGGCCGAGCGCGTCGCTGTCCACCAGCACGGCATTGATCACGCCGTCGACCTGCGCCAGCAGGTGCCGCTGCGGCAGCAGCGTCGGGTGCACGCGCAGTTGCACGCCGCGGTCCGTACGCCGGGCGATGCCCAGCAGCTTCAGGCGATAGCCGAGCTGGCCGGCGTAGTCCACGTCCATGGCCGACAGGTCGCGGATGCCCTCGATGTGCACCTGGTCGAAGCACAACGGCATGCCGAACGCGATGGCGGCCAGGATGCTGAGCTTGTGGGCGGCGTCCACGCCGTCGATGTCGAAGCTCGGGTCGGCCTCGGCGTAGCCCAGGCGCTGGGCGTCCGCCAGCGCGGTGGCGAAGTCGAGGCCGGCGTCGCGCATCTGGGTCAGGATGTAGTTGGAGGTGCCGTTGATGATGCCGGCCAGGCCCTGGATGCGGTTGCCGGCCAGGCCCTCGCGCAGGGTCTTGATGACCGGGATGCCGCCGGCCACGGCGGCCTCGAAGCCGACCGCCACGCCGGCGCGGCGGGCGGCCTCGAAGATCTCGTTGCCGTGGTGGGCGATCAGCGCCTTGTTGGCGGTGACCACGTGCTTGCCGGCGTTGATGGCGGCCAGCACCAGCTCGCGTGCCGGCTCGATGCCGCCGATCAGCTCGGCGACGATGTCGATGTCGGGGTGGTGGACCAGCTCGAACGGGTCGGCCAGCAGATGCACCTGCTCGGCCAGCGAGCCACGCGGGCGGCTGGCATCGCGGACCGAGGCATGGGTAACCCTGATCGGACGCCCGGCGCGGCGGGCGATCTCGTCGCCGTTGCGGGCCAGCAGCTCCAGCGTGCCGCCGCCGACCGTGCCCAGGCCCAGCAGGCCGATGCGTACCGCGTTCATGCGCCGGCCTGCGCCGGCTGGGCCTCGCCGCCGCGCAGCATGCGGCGGATGGAGCGCACCGCCTGGCGCGTGCGATGTTCGTTCTCGATCAGGCCAAAGCGCACGTACTGGTCCCCGTATTCGCCAAAACCGATACCCGGCGACACCGCCACGTGGGCCTCTGTCAGCAGGCGCTTGCTGAATTCGAGCGAGCCCAGCGCCCGGTACGGCTCCGGGATGCGCGCCCACACGAACATCGTCGCCTTGGGCTTTTCGACCGCCCAGCCGGCGGCGTTCAGCCCGTCGCACAGCACGTCGCGCCGGCTCTGGTACATGGCGGCAATTTCGCGCACGCAGTCCTGCGGGCCTTCCAGCGCCGCGATGGCCGCCACCTGGATCGGCGTGAAGGTGCCGTAGTCGAGGTACGACTTGATGCGCGCCAGGGCGCCGACCAGGGTCGGGTTGCCGCACATGAAGCCGACCCGCCAGCCGGGCATGTTGTAGGTCTTCGACAGCGTGTAGGCCTCCACCGCGATGTCCTTGGCGCCCGGCACCTGCAGGATGGACGGCGCCTGATAGCCGTCAAACGCGATCTCGGCGTAGGCAAGGTCGTGGATGACCCAGATCTCGTTCTCGCGGGCGATGCGCACCACGCGCTCGAAAAATTCCAGGTCCACGCAGGCGGTGGTCGGGTTGCTGGGGAAGTTCAGCACCAGGAACTTCGGCCGCGGCCAGCAGTTGCGGATGGCGTTCTCCAGCTCCTCGAAGAAATCCAGCTCCGGCAGCATCGGCACGTGGCGGATGTCGGCGCCGGCGATGACGAAGCCGTAGGGGTGAATCGGATAGGTGGGGTTGGGCACCAGCACGGCGTCGCCCGGGCCCACGGTGGCCAGCGCCAGGTGCGCCAGGCCCTCCTTGGAGCCGATGGTGACGATGGCCTCGCTGTCCGGGTTCAGGTCGACGTCATATTTGCGCTTGTACCAGGTGCAGATGGCCCGGCGCAGGCGCGGGATGCCCTTGGAGACCGAATAGCGGTGCGTGTCGCCGCGGCGGGCGGCCTCGATCAGTTTCTCGACGATGTGCGGCGGCGTCGGCTGGTCCGGGTTGCCCATGCCGAAGTCGACCACGTCCTCGCCGCGCTGACGGGCCTGCGCCTTCAGCTCGTTGACGATGTTGAAGACGTAGGGCGGCAGGCGCTCGATGCGCGGGAAGCTGTCCTTCATGGAACGTCCGGGCCGGGAGCCTTGGGGGGAGCGTAGAAGTGCCGGTACGCGCACGGGACGCCGGTGCGGGTCGATAATCCGGACCGTCGGGTGCGACATCGGAAGGGCCGAAATTCTAAATGAAAATCCACATCGAACGAGGCGCTGCCTATCGCGTGCACAGCTACGCGGCCGGCAGCGTGACGGTGGCGCGCGGTGAGAGCATGCAGACGCTGACCGCCCCTGCGCTCCTGCAACCGGATGCCGCCCCGCTCGCATGGGCCGGCGCGCAGCCCATGCCGGCACTGGCGGCCTTCGAGGCGCTGCTGGACTACGCGCCCGAACTGGTGCTGTACGGCAGCGGCGCGCGGCTGCGCTTTCCGGGCGCGCCGGTGATGCGCCTGTTCCACGCCCGCGGCATCGGCTTCGAGACCATGGACACTTTCGCCGCCTGCCGCACCTACAACGTGCTCAGCCTGGAGGGCCGGCGGGTGCTGGCGGCGCTGCTGATCGGGCCGGATGCGGACTGACGCCGGCCGCGGCGGTCGTCGCAAGGAGCATTCATGATCGCCCTGCTCGAAGCCCGGCGCGCCGGGCTGTTCGCGCGCCGGCACTGGCTGCCGAATCTGGTGTCCGGCGTGATCGTCGGCATCGTGGCGCTGCCGCTGGCGATGGCGTTTGCCATCGCTTCCGGCGCCAAGCCTGAGCAGGGCCTGTACACCGCCATCGTCGCCGGCCTCGTGGTGTCGACCCTGGGCGGCAGCCGGCTGCAGATCGCCGGCCCAACTGGCGCCTTCATCGTCATCCTGTCGGGCATTACCGCGCGCTACGGAATCGCCGGCCTGCAAGTGGCCACGCTCATGGCCGGCGTGATCCTGCTGCTGCTGGGCCTGGCGCGCATGGGCGCCATCATCCGTTTCATCCCGGATCCGGTGATCGTCGGCTTCACGGCCGGCATCGGCGTGATCATCTGGGTCGGGCAATGGCGCGATTTCTTCGGCCTGCCGGCGGTCGGCGGCGAGCACTTTCACCAGAAAATCTGGCAGTTGACGCAGGCCTTGCCGCAGCTGCACCCGACCACCACCGCGCTGGCGGTGCTGTCGCTGGCACTGGTCGTGGCGACGCCCCGGCTGCCCGGCATGCGACGTGTGCCGGGGCCGCTGGTGGCGCTGGTGGTGGCGAGCGCTGCGCAGGCGGTGTTCCACTTCGACGGCGTGCGCACCATCGGCAGCGCGTTCGGCGGCATTCCCCAGGGCCTGCCGTCGTTTCAGGTGCCCAGGCTGGCGCCGGCCGAGATCATCACGCTGATTGGTCCGGCCTTCACCATCGCCATGCTGGGCGCCATCGAGTCGCTGCTGTCGGCCGTGGTGGCTGACGGCATGGCCGGCACGCGCCATGACTCCAACCAGGAACTGATCGGCCAGGGCATCGCCAACATCGTGGTGCCCCTGTTTGGCGGCATTGCCGCCACCGGCGCCATCGCCCGCACGGCGACCAATATCCGCAACGGCGGCACCGGCCCGCTGGCCGGCATCGTGCACGCCCTGACGCTGCTGCTGATCGTGCTGTTCCTGGCGCCGCTGGCGATGGATGTGCCGCTGGCGGCGCTGGCCGCCATCCTGTTCGTGGTGGCCTGGAACATGAGCGAGGTCAAACACTTCGGGCGCATGGTGCGCCGCGCACCCCGCGCCGACGTGGCGATCCTGCTGGTGACGTTCACGCTGACGGTGTTCGCCGATCTGGTGGTGGCGGTCAACATCGGCGTCATCCTGGCCATGTTGCAGTTCCTGCGGCGCATGGCGACCAGTGTCGAGGTGCGCCAGGCCACCGATCAGGAACTGAGCCAGGAGTTCGCCCACCTGGGGCTGATCGAGCTGCCGCCGGGCGTGCTGGTGTACAACGTCGAAGGGCCGTTTTTCTTCGGGGCGGTGGAGACCTTCGAGCGCGCCCTGGCCGGCACGCATACGGACCCGCGGGTGCTGATCATCCGGCTGCGCTGGGTGCCGTTCATCGACATCACCGGCCTGCAGACGCTCGAGGAGGTGATCCGCGACTTGCACCGGCGCGGCGTGCGGGTGATGGTGGTGGGCGCCAACGCGCGCGTCGCGGGCAAGCTGCAGCGCGCCGGCATCGTCGAACTGATCGGCGCCCACAACAGCATCGGCACCTTTGCCGATGCGCTGGCGCTGTGTCGGGACCTCGCCGCGCACGATCCACAGATGGCCCACAGCCGCCCGATGCTGCTGAGCCAGACCGCAGACGCCGGCGCCAGCGCGCTACCCGAGGACGCGAAACCGCCGTGAGGGGCCGGCCGCGGCAACGTTCGGGCGGATTCGTCCTGGGCAGCCGGGTTCAGGCCGCGCTACGCCACAGACCGTTCCGGTCGGTGCCGCGGACCCGCCCTTCGGCCGCCAGCTTCTTCAGCTGGGCGTGCTCCTGCTGCAGGCCACGCAACTGCTTCACGTCGGCCGCCGAGCCGGCCGTACCGCTTGCGCCACATGTACAGCGTCTGCTCGCTGACGCCGTGCTTCCTGGCCACGTCGGCGACCGGCGCCTGGTCGGCCTCGCGCAGGATCTTGACCATCTGGTGTTCGGTGAATCGGGACTGGCGCATGGGCTCCCCGCTCAGTCGGGAGCCATCCTCTGAACTCTCAGCGGGTCCGAAAATCACGCGGCCGGTCACAGTCATCCGGTCTGCCCCTGCCATCGATTTGTGAAATCTTGCTCAATAACCAATTCGGCAGGCCGTGAGCATGAATTAAGCTGCTGCTTGCACCGCCGCGCGGGGCGGCTTTCACGCACCCGGGAGAGCGCCATGCGCATGACACTTCGGTTCGGCATTCTGGGCGTCCTGCTGAGCTTCGGGGCACTCGGTCCGGGCGGCCCACTCACCATCTCCACAGCCGCGGCGGACGAGCCTGCGCCGGCGATCGAAACGGCCCCGACGGTCGACCCCGTCGGCGAAACCTCGCCCGCGCTCCTGCCCGTCCATACCGACGCCGGCTTTCACGACGCCGAGGCCGGCCTGTCGCCCTCGGCGCGCGCCGGGCGGGAGATCTGGTTCAAGGCCACCGCCGGCAATGCGCGCTTTCACACCTATACCTTTCAGCAGCGCGTCACGGCGCTGATCGACTGGTTCGCGGTGCTGCGCGGGGACCGCCGCGGGGACCGCTTCAAGACCTGGGGCCTGATCAACGACCCCGGATGCTGCACCCCCGGCAGCCCCGGTTGCCCGGCCAAGAGCTACGAGGAGACCTACGGCTTTGACTGGTGCCCCGGCGACGATGATCTGCTGGCTCACGTCGGCAAGCCGGGCTACCGCGATCCGGCCTGCGATTTCGCCGATGCCGGCGCCACGGATACCGACCCCGAAGGCCACCGCAGCGGCCGCGAGGACAGCTGTAATCTCGCCTTCGGCACCTCCGCCGGCGCGCTCGGCTTTCGCAAGTTTCCCAACCCGCGCTTCGATGCGGCGGCCTGGAGGGAACTCAACGGCAGTCTCGGCACCTGGGAAGGCTACGACCGCCGCCTGTCGGACGATCCCCAGCGCAGCGACTACCGCATGCGCAAGCTGGCCGACGGTTCGGTCGAGCCGCCGTTCCTGATCGGCACCGCCTGCGCGTCCTGCCACGTCGCCTTCGACCCGGCCAAGCCACCGGCCGACCCCGCGCATCCGCAGTGGGAAAACCTCTCCGGCCTGGTGGGCAACCAGTACATTCGCATCTCGGAAATCCTGATTTCCGGCATGCCGCACGACGATCTGCTGTGGCAGACCTTTGCCCATGCGCGGCCCGGCACCTCGGACACCTCGGCCATTCCCAACGACCAGGTGAACAATGCCGGCACCATCAACGCCCTGATCAATACGGCGCAGCGCCCGACCTTTGCCGGTGAGTCCGTCAACCGCTGGCGCAAGGCGGGCGAATGCCCAGCCGGCGCGGCCGAGACGGCCTGCTGGTGCGAGCCCGGTAAGCCCGGCAAGTGCTGGCAAAAGAGCGTCGCCACCGAAACCGTGCACCACATCCTCAAGGACGGCAGCGACTCGATCGGCGCGCTCGGCGCCATCCAGCGCGTGTACTTCAACATCGGTTCCTGCGCCGAGCAGTGCTGGCTGAACCACCTGACCGACCTGCGCCAGATGGACCCCAACGGACGCAACTACGGCCAGACGCCGTTCGACATCGGCCAGTGCCGGCGCGACTGCCCGAACTTCCGCGCCATCGAGGACCGCCTGCCGAACCTGCTCGATTTCTTCCTCACCGCCCCTGAGGGCCAGGCGAGGGATCTGCACCAGGCCCGCGCCAACCAGCGCGGCACGCCCTACGAGCAGGGCGACCTGATCCGGGACCTGGAACAGGAATTCGGCGCCGGCGCGGTGGCGCGCGGCCAGCAGGTGTTCGCGACCAACTGCGCGCAGTGCCACTCCAGCAGCAAGCCGCCCTTCGAGGCCGTCGACTTCCGCGCGCTGGACGGCGCCACCGGCCTGCGCGCCGACTGGCTCGGCAACGACGTACCGACGCCGGTGACCGAGGTCGGCACCTACCGCTGCCGGGCGCTGCACTCGAACCACCTGCAAGGCCACGTCTGGGAGCAGTTCGCCGATGCCGACTATCACGGCAGAAAGCCCGTGCCCGGCATCCTCGAAGCGCACGACGGCGGGCGCGGCTACTACCGCAACATTTCGCTACTGAACACCTGGGCGCACGCGCCCTTCCTGCACAACAACGCGGTCGGACCGGAGCTGTGCGGCTGGGGCGGCGACAAGAGCAATCCCTACGAGCTGTACCGCCCGAGCTACGTCGACACCAGCCGGCCCGGCAACCCGCCCCTGGCGGCCGACCAACAGCCGGCCTGCTGGGCCTATGATCCCTCGGTGGACGGTCGCTTCAAGCTGTATGTGGCCTCCATGCGAGATTTGCTGAGCCCGGCCGAGCGCATCCCCAAGGCCACCAAGCTCGACCAGGACATCGTGCTCGACATCGGCCCGCGCATCTTCGACGGCAACGAGGAAAAGCGGCTGGCCGGCTTCACCGTGCGGGTACCGGCCGGTGCCACCGCCGGCAACGTCGGCAATTTCCAGCACAAGGCGTTCATCGTCGACCTGGTGCAGGCCAGGCTCAAGCCGGAGGCGCTGGAAAGCCGCCTTGCCGACCTGCTGCCCGCCGCCGAGGCCAAACAGGTGGCGGCCGAGATGCAGGCCATCGGCAAGGCCATCGTCGCCGACCCCGACCGGCTGGTGGACCTGGTACGGGAAGCCCGCGCCCGCACCCCGGCGTTGTGGCAGGTCTACTCGTCGTGCAGCGCCGAGATCGAAAACGACGGCCACCGCTTCGGCGAGGACCTCTCCGACGCCGACAAGAACGCGTTGATCGCGTTCATGGCGACCCTGTAAGGAGACTGCGCCATGAGAACCTCCTACGTCCTGCTCGCCGCCGCGCTGCTGATTACCTTGTCCGGCTGCGACCGGGTCAGCGATCTGTTCGCGAAAAAACCCGACATCGCCTACGCGCCCTACGGCGAGGGCTACGCCAGCAAGCCCGATCTGGCGCAGGTCGAATACGAACATCCCATCCCGGCGGCGGAGCTGGCCAAAATCACGCCGCGCTACCTCGCCGGGCTCGAACAGGAACAGCTCGATCAGCTCTACGCGCGCCTGGCCTCGGGGCCGATTCCGGACGGCGCCTTCGACGGCGAAGTGGTGTTTCCGCGCGGCAGCTCGGGGCGCCTGCGGGTGGCCGAGATCGTCGGCGGCTTCAAGGGTCTGGCGGTGAACTTCAAGGGCAAGACCCTGGAAACGCTCGGCGAGGCGCTGTGGAAGGGCAAGGTCTTCTACCGCGACCAGAAAGTGCTGCGCAACCGCATCCAGGATCTGGCCGTGCTGCGGCCGGTCATCGGGCCCGGCGACATCGCCAAGATCGACCTCGATGGCAAGGACGCCTGGTTGCTGTTCCCGGCCAAGCTCTACTGCGGCCAGAGCCTGATCGACTCGCGCCGCGAGTCGATCATCATCGACTACGCTTTCACCGACGAGCTGCCCGGCTATCGCGAACGGCCGGATTTTCTGGCCGGCCGGCGCGGCCTGCGGGTGCGGGACGAAATCCGCATGGTGCGGCCCGGTCTGTACCTGGGGCGCGCCTACATGGACCACGCCTTCGGCCTGAATTTCGTGCTGTACAACAAAAAGCTGGACAAGGCCGGGCGCGCCGATTTCATCGCCGGCAAGGTCGCCAACGAGTGCTGGGAAGGCACCCAGGCGCGGGTGGTGGCCACCCGGTAGGACCGTGAAGGCAGCCTGGATCGCTCTGGTGGGCGCCCTGTTGCCTGGCCACGTCCTTCCCGCGCCGGCCGACGACGACCTGCCGCCGGTGGGGCACTCGCGCTTCGATGAGCTGATCGGCGACCGGCCGGTGCCCTATCCCCTTCCGCGCCTGCTGGATGCCATCACGCGCGAGATGCAGGCCGATCCCGGCGGCCTGCCGCCACTGAAGGTCACCCTGATCCCGCTCGGTCGCTCGCTGCAACGCGACGCCGGCGCGCCGGAATTCTTTCGCTTTCCGCGCGTGGTCGCGGCCGCCGACGGCGCCAACCGGCCGGGCGCGGCGCCGCTGCGGGACCGGCTGTTCCTCGGCTTTCACGAGAAGGGCGAGGTGGTCGAGGTCATCAGCTACAACGACGCGGCCGGCCGTTTCGAGTTTCAGGTGGTGCGCGACTACGCCGCCGGGAAAGCGCCGCAACTGTTCTACGCCCGGCGCAGCCTGTGCCTGGCCTGCCACCAGAACGCGGCGCCGATCTTTGCGCGGCCGTTGTGGGACGAGACGCCGGCCAACCCGGCCATCGCGGCGCGCCTGCGCGAGACCGGGCGCGACCATTACGGCGTCAGGATCACCGGCACCGACATCGCCTACCTGATCGACGCCGCCACCGACCGCGCCAACCTGTTCGCCCTGTGGCAGACGCTGTGGCGGGAGGGCTGCGGAGCCGATGCCGAGGGCGATCGCTGCCGCCGCGACACCTTCGCCGCCGCGCTCGACTACGCCGCCACCCGCCACCTGCCGGCCGCCGGCGCGCTGCCGGCACTCCGGCGCCGCTGGGCCGACCGCTGGCCGCACGGCCTGACGATTCCGAGCCCCGACCTGCCGAACCGCGACCCGTTTTTCCCACGACCGGACCCCGCGCAGGACCCGCTGCGGGAACGCGCGCCGCTCGCGGCATGGAAGGCGCCCGACGTCACCGCCTTCGTGGTGGGTCTCGCAGGCCTGCTGGACAGCGCGCTGGTCGAGCGCCTGCGCAGCGTCGCGTCCGCGCGGCGCAGCGAGGCGCTCGACCGTTTGCAGGCGCGGGGCGTGTTCACGCAGGGCACTTTCAGCAACGCGGTCGGGCACGCACTGGCGAGCGAACTTGGCATCGCGCTGGCGAGGCCCAGCGGGCTGCCGGCCCCCCGCGCAGAACCGATATCCGGGCCGGGAGACGACGGGCTGCGCACTGTCTATGCCCGCCGCTGCGCGACCTGCCACGACACCACGCTGCCGCACCCGCCGAACTTTCTGCATGGCGCGCCCGCCCAGGTCGAAACCCAGATCGATCACTGCGCCGAGCGCATGTACTACCGCCTGAACCAGGCGGCGCAACCCGATGCGGCACGGCAGATCGCGCCGATGCCGCCGGCGGCGACGCTCGCCATGAGCGCGCCCGCCTGGCTCGCCTCGGCGGATTTCGCGGCCCTCCGCGACGATCTTGCCACGCGTATCGCGCGCCAGGGCCGCGATCCGCAGGCCCTGCTGCGCCAGCCCTACGCCGGGTTGCGCGACTGCCCGCCGCACAGCCCTTTGCCCACGCCCCCGCAGGAGCACGCCCATGGCCCAGCCCCTTGACCAGTTCGACCCCATCACCGCCCGCTGGCGCGAGGCCGACAAACCGGTGAACGGCCTCTACACCTTCGGCGCGCCGCGGGTCGGCAACCGGGATTTCGAACGCACCTTCAACCAGGATTTCGGCGCCCGCAGCTTCCGCTTCTACGTGAAGCTGTGCGAGAAAAACCGCACAGCCGCTCCGTTCTGAGGCGGCCGTGAACGACGTGCGCAGTCCGAGTGACGACCGTCGGCGGCGCCCGTCCGCCGCGACCCGCCTGGAGAGCCGCCCATGAATCCGTCCCGTTGCTTCGGCTGTCGCCTGATCCTGGGGGCCCTGCTGGGGCTCGGCCTGATCATCCTGCTCTACGCCGCGCTGCGCTTCCTGCCCGACCGCGCGGTGACCCATGCCGACCCGGCCGAGCACTTCAAGTACGGCTCGCTCGGCGGCGAACGCAACATGGGTTTCCCGTACTGGCTGTTCCAGGTACTGCCGGAGGTCTGTCCGGACCTGCTGCCAGGCCAGGGCTACGCTTCGCTCGGCTTCATCTTCGAGCCGGGGCACGCGCTGCCGGTCGGCATGTCCCAACGCCGCCATATGGGCATCGACCGGGTGTTCCTGAACTGCGCCGTGTGCCACAGCTCCACCGTGCGCACCGCCCCCGACAGCGAGCCGATGGTGGTCCTGGGCATGCCCGCCAACCAGCTCGACCTGATGGGTTTTCAGAAATTCGTGCAGGCCTGCGTCAACGACCGCCGCTTCACGCCCGCGCAGGTGGTGCCGCGCATCGCCGAGAAGGCCGGCGGCCTCAGTCTGCTCGACAGGCTGGTGGTCTATCCGCTCGGCATTCACCTGATGCGCGACGGCGTCGCCGGACTGCTCGGGCGCCTGCGCTTCATCCACGTGCAGGAGCCCTGGGGACCGGGCCGGGTCGACACCTTCAACTCGGCCAAGGGCATTTTTCAGGCGCCCTTCGAGCAGCTGCCGGCCGAGGAACTCGTCGGCGTGTCCGATTTCCCGGCCATCTGGAACCAGAGCAAGAAGGAAGGCATGCAGCTGCACTGGGACGGCAACAACACCAGCGTCCGGGAGCGCAACCTGTCCGCCGCGTTCGGCGCCGGCGCGCTGCCGCGCATCATCGACTACGCCGCCATGGCGCGCATCGAGGCCTGGATCGCCAGCGCCACGCCGCCCGCGTTTGCCGATCACTACCCCGTCGACAGCGCCCTCGCCGCGCGCGGCCAGGCGATATACGCCGCCACCTGCGCCGCCTGTCACGGCCACAGCGGCAACGACTTCAGCGGCGAATACGTCGGCAAGGTCACCCCCATCGCCGCCATCGGCACCGATCGCGGGCGGCTCGATTCCTACACCCTGCAACTGGCCCAGAACCAGGGCCTGCTGTACGCCGCCCACCCGGAGCGCCGCTTCCGCCACTTTCGCAAGACCTACGGCTACGCCAATGCGCCGCTCGACGGCCTCTGGCTGCGCGCTCCCTACCTGCACAACGGCTCGGTGCCGACGCTGTGGGATCTGCTGCAACCGGCGGCCACGCGCCCGGCGCGGTTCTATCGCGGCAACGACCGGTACGACCCGCAGCGCATGGGCTTCGTGACGGACCGGCCGAGCGCGGACGGTCGGGCGCTGTTCGCCTTCGACACCACGCGGCCCGGCAACGGCAACGCCGGTCACGAGGGCGCGGCCTACGGCACCAGCCTTGCCGACAGCGACAAGTGGGCGCTGATCGAATACCTGAAGACCTTCTGAGGACCGGACCATGACCAACCTATTGCGCTGGCCGCGCTGGCTGAAAATTGCGCTTGCGCTGGTACTGATCCTGGGCGCCGTGGCCGCGGTCGTGGGCTACAACCGCTTCCTGCGCGACTATGGCGCGGCGCAATTCGCCGATCCCGCCGACCGCTTCAAGTACGGCTCCATCGGCGCGGAAAACGACTCCGGAATTCCCTACTGGATCTTCCACGTGCTGCCGCGCGTGTTTCCCGACAAGCTGCCCAAACCGGGCATCGGCTACGCCGCCTTCGGCGTCAACTGGGAACAGGGCCAGGAACTGCCGATCGGCTTCTCCAAGCGGCGTATCGGCTTCGACCGCGTCGCCAACACCTGCGCCTCCTGCCACGTGGCGAGCTACCGCACGCAGCCGGACGAAACCCCGACGCTGGTGGTGGGCGGTCCCAACCACACGCTCGACCTGGAGGCGTTCTTCCGCTTTCTGGTCGATTGCGCCAAGGACCCGCGCTTCAACGCCGACACCCTGATGGCGGAAATCCAGCTCTCCGCCGACCTGGATCTGATCGATCGCCTCGCCTACCGCTACCTGATCATCCCCATCACCAAGAAGACCCTGATCGCCCGCGAGGGCCAGTTCCAGTGGCTGTACCGGCACGATTTTCCCGAATGGGGACGCGGCCGCGACGACGCCATGAACCTCACCAAGTACTTCATGATCCGCTGGCCGATGGACGACAGCTTCGGGCCCACCGACATGCCCTCGGTGTGGAACCTGCGCAAATACCAGCCCGAGCAGGGCCACCGCATGAATTTTGCCGGCGACTCGCACGACCCCTATTCGGTCATCATCGATTCGGCGCTCGGCCTGATGGGCGCGGAGCCGAAGGACAAGCGCGCCTTCCTCGGCCAGATCGACTGGCTGGTGGACTACCTGAAAAACCTGCCGGCGCCGGTCTATCCGTTCCCCATCGACAAGGCCCTGGCCGCGCAGGGCAAGCCCGTGTTCGACACCCACTGCGCTGCCTGCCACGCCAGCGCGCGCACCGGCACCGTGATCCCCCTCGCCGAGATCGACACCGATCGCGGCCGCATCGACACCTGGGGCGAAAAGGCCGCCATCGAAGCCAACCAGGTCGTCAAGGAAATGGGCATCGAACGCCCAGGCTTGGTGGAAGCGCCGCTCACGGGCTACGTCGCCCAGTTCCTGGACGGCATCTGGCTGCGCGCGCCCTATCTGCACAACGGCTCGGTGCCGAGCCTGGCCGACCTGCTCACCCCGCCCGCGCAGCGCCCGCAGACCTTCTGGCGCGGCTCCGATGTTTACGATCCGACCCGCGTCGGCTTCGTCGTCCAGGGCGCTGCGGCCGAGCGCGAAGGCACCGCGTTCGACACCCGCCTGCGCGGCAACGGCAACCTGGGCCACGCCTTCGGTACCGGGCTTGCGGATACCGACAAGGCGGCGTTGCTGGAGTACCTGAAAACCCTTTGAGTGCGCCGGCTGCGCACGTGCATCAAAGGCCCTTTCAACAGGCCATTTTTCGTCATTCCGACGCCGCTCTCGCCCCCGCCCGCGGGCGGATCGCCCGGGGCAGCCGGATTCAGGCCGCGCTACGCCACAGACCGTTCCGGTCGCTGCCGCGGACCCGCCCTTCGGCCGCCAGCTTGATCAGGTGGGCATACACCGACAGCTCGGCCAGACCGTGCAGCGCCCGTGGCGTGGCCGTGTAAAGCTCGGCCACCAGGTCCGGAATGCTGCGCCCGGCCCCGCCCGCCAGCGCCTTCAGAATGGCCGATTCGCGCGCCAGGCGGTGGTCGATGACCTGCTGCAGGGTGGCCTGTGCGCCTTCCATGAGCCGGCCGTGGCCGGGGGCGATGCGCTCGACCGGCTCGCGCTGCAGGCGTTGCAGCGAGGCCAGATAGGCCGCCATGTCGCCGTCGGGCGGGGCGATCACCACCGTGGTGCCGTCCATCAGGTGATCGCCGGCGAACAGCAGGCGCTGCGTTTCGAGCAGGTAGCAGATGTGATCGGCGGCGTGGCCGGGCGTGCGCAGGGCGCGCAGCGGACCGGCGTCGGTCGGCAGGGTGTCGCCGTCGGCCAGTACCCGGTCGGGCGCAAAGCCCGGGGTTTTCACGCCGGCCAGCGCGATGCCGCTGCCGTACACCGGCACGCCGCAATCGCGGGCCAGTTCCCGCGCACCGGGGGCGTGGTCCGGGTGGGCGTGGGTGACCAGCACGGCGGTGATGGCATCGCCCACGGCGCGCTTGATGGCCTCCAGATGCGCCGGGGCGTCGCAGGCCGGGTCGATGACCAGCACCTGCCGGCTGCCGACCAGGTAGGTGTTGGTGCCGGGGCCGGTCATCAGGCCCGGATTGGGCGCCGTGATGCGCCGCACGCCGGGCCACACGTCGACGGCCGTCCCGAACGGGAACTCGGCGCGGATCTGCGGCGTGTCGAAGGGGTTGCCGGCGGCGTTCACAGCGCCACTCCACGCAGGTCGATCTCCTCCACGCCATCCGGCAGCGGCAGGCGCACCCGCTCGGGCTTGCCGTCGGCGCCCATGATCAGCTGCGGCAGGATTACCGGCACCGGTCCGATGGCGCGCACCGCCGCCAGCAGGGCGTCCACGGTCGGGTGCCGGGCCAGGAATTCCAGCTGCTTGCGCGTCGCCGGCACCAGATTGAAGCTGCCGGCGGCGTGCCGGGCCAGGGCGTCGCGCGGATGGACCCAGCAATGGTCGACGGTTTCCTGCCCGTCGTGCAGCGGCTCCTGGCCGACCGGTGCCCGGCACAGGAAAAACCGCGTGTCGTAGCGGCGCGGCATGCCCTCGGGCGTGATCCAGTGGCTGTAGTAATGGACCTGGTCCAGCGGCAGGCGCAGGTGCTCGCGTTCGCAGATGGCAGCCAGGGTGGTCTGGCCGGCATTGAGGGCCGCCCGGTACGCCGCGAAGCGCTGCTGCGTTGCCGGCTCGTGCAGGCTCAAGGTCTGGCCGGCGGCATCGGCCGCCAGCAGCACGCCGGCTTCCTCGAAGCACTCGCGGATCGCCGCCAGATAAAACGCCAGGCCGCCGGTGGCGATGCCCAGGCGCACGCTGGCCTGGGCGTCGTCCAGACCGCTGCAAATGCCTTGCGCCGCCGCGCCGCCGTCGCTGCGATCCACCCCGCCGCCCGGAAACACGTAGGCACCGGCGTTGAAATCGCTCTTGACCGTGCGCAGCAGCATGAACACTTCGAAGCCCGGCGCGCCGTGGTCCGCCTCGCGCACCAGCACCACCGTGGCGGCGTCCCGTAGGCTCATGGGCTTGGCTCCTGAGTAGCGTCGACTGAACGGTCATTCTAGTGCGCATTGGCGGGATGCCGACCCTCGCCGTCCCCGGTCGAGGGCTCGCGCAAGCACGTTGCCCCACATAAGATCGGAGCCATGGACGTTTCGGCATCCAAGGCAAACACCCGCCGACGACTGCTCGTTCTGGCGCTGACGCTGGCCATGCTGGGCGGGCTGCTGGCCGGGGCGCTGGCGCTGCCCGGCTGGGCGCGGCGTCAGGCCGAGCAGGCCCTGGCCGAAGCGACCGGCGGCACGGCGCGCATTGCCGCGCTGGGCCTGGACCCGCTGCGACTGGCGCTGCGTGTGGACGGGCTGTACCTGACCGACTCGGACGGCGCCCTGTTGCTTGCGGCGGACGCCATCACGGCAGACCTTGCGGTCGACTCCCTGTGGACCCGAAGCGTGCATCTTGACGCCTTGACGGTACGCGGTGCGCGGGCCCAGCTCGGCCTGCTGGAGCGTGGCGGCATCACACCGCGCCTGCCACCGGGCGGCGACGGCGGTCCCGCGCCGCGCGTGCGTATCGATCGGCTGAGCGTCGATGGCAGCGCGCTTGTCGTGCGCGATGCCAGCGCGCAGCCGGTCGCAACGCTGCGCCTGACCGACCTTGCCGCATCGATGGCCGGTTTCGACAGCCAAGCCACGCAACCGGTGCCGGTGCTGCTGCGCGGCCGGGCAGGCGCCGGCACGCTGCGCCTGCAGGCGGATCTGGTGCCGGCGCCGCTGGCGCTTGAAGGCAGCTTCTCGGTGCGCGGCATCGACGCCAAACCCGCACTGGCCTACCTGGAGCGCGCACTGCCCGTGAAAGCGCACGGCGGACGAATCGACGCCGAAGCAGGGCTGTCATTGGCGGCCGGCGGGGCGGTGCGAATCAGCGACGGCCGCGTGAGCCTGCGCCACAGCGCGCTGGCCGATGCCGGCGACGTCCCGCTGGCGAAGATTGCCGAACTGGCCGTGGACGGGCTGGCTCTGGATTTGTCCGCCCGGCGCGTTTCCGTGGGCCGGATCAGCGGACGCGACAACTGGCTGGCGCTGGCGCGGGGGCCAGATGGGCGCATCAACCTTCAGAACCTGGCCGGCCCGGCCGGCAGCGACCAAACGGCCGCCGACAGCCCCGGCTGGCAGGTCAGGCTGGGCGCCCTGGCGCTGACCGGCCAGCGCCTGAGCATCCGCGACGAGACGGTGCAGCCGGCCCTGCAGCAGGACGTGACGCTCGAGCAGGTCGACATCGGCGCGCTGGGCTCGCCGGACAGCGTGCCGGTGAACGTTGCCGCCAGCCTGGCCGAGGGCGGCACGCTGACGGTAACCGGCCAGGCGATCCTGCCGGCCGGCCCGGCCGAGCTTCAGATAGTCGCCAAGGGCCTGCCGTTGCCACCGCTGGCACCGTATCTGCCGGACCTGGGTCCGCTGGCCGTGCGCAGCGGCACGGCTGCCGCCACCGGGCAGCTGACACTTGGCCAAGACGGCCCGCAGTACCGGGGTCAGGCCACGCTGTCGCGAGTCGAGCTGTGGGATACCGAACGCGACGAGGCGCTGCTTGGCCTGCGCACGTTTCGTGTGGACGATCTGGTGGCCGGCGCGCAGGGTGTCACGTCGAGCAAGATCTGGATCAACCGCCCGGCGCTGCGGGTCGTCATCACCCAGAACCGGCAGAGCAACCTGTCGCGTTTCGGTCCGCGCCGCGTGGCGCCGGTGACGGCCACGCCCCCCGTCACCGACGGCCCGCAACCGCCGCCAATGCGCTTCAAGGTCGACACGGTGCGCGTCAGTCGCGGCACGCTCAACATCGAAGACCAAAGCCTCAAACCGCATTTTGCGGTCAGCATCGAGCAACTGAAAGGCGACATCGACGGCCTGGCGAGTGACGCCACGCAACCGGCGCAGGTCGCGCTGACCGGCCGCATCGATCAGTACGCGCCGGCATCGGTGGAAGGCAGCTTCACGGTTGGCGTGCCCCGCCAGGCCGCGTTCAAACTGTCGTTCAGCGGCGTTGAAATGGCGACCTTCGCGCCGTATGTGGGCAAATTTGCCGGCTACCGCATCGAGCGCGGCCGGTTGGACGTGGATCTCGATTACACGATTCAGGGCAGCCGCGTGCGGGGCACAAACAAGATCGTGCTCGATCGTCTGGTGCTCGGCGAACGGGTGGAAAGCCCGGACGCCATCGACCTGCCGTTGACGCTGGCGTTGGCCGTGCTCAAGGACTCGCGCGGGGTGATCGATGTGGCCTTGCCCCTGCGCGGCGACCTGTCGAATCCACAGTTCGACCATGGCGCTCTGATTGGCAAGGCGATCAGGGCGTTGCTGGTCAAAGCGGTCAAATCGCCGTTCACCCTGCTGGCCGGCCTGGTCGGTGGCACGGCGTCCGACTTGCGCACGGTGGGATTCGGACTGGGCAGCGCGCAACTGCCTCCCGTGCAGCTCGAAAATCTTGAGAAGTTGGCGCAGGCCCTGATCGCCCGGCCACAGCTCGCGGTGGACATCCAGCCCCGGGTCGACCAGAACGACGGCCGGGCGCTGGCGCAGCAGGCGCTCGCCGCGGCCATCGGCCCGCTGGCCGATGACGAAGCGGATGGCGAGACTGACCTGACAGCGGCCCTGCTGGCGCTCTACGAGGAGCGTTTCGGCACCGAGCCGCCGCCGGTGCCGCCGCCGGCCGGAGCGGCGCCCGACGAGCAGGCGCAGCGCGCCGCCACGGCGCGCGCCGGGCGCGAACGGCTGCTCGCCGCCATGGCGCCGGATGCCGCGACGCTGCGCGCGCTGGCGCAGGCCCGGGGTGAGGCCATCCGCGCCGCCCTGATGGACAATGGCGTGGCCGCGGCCCGGCTGGCCATCACCCTGCCGCCCGAAGCCGCTACGCTGCCGGCGTCGGCAAGCAGCGAGCTGGTGCTGAGGGGCTCCTGAGCGGCGGCTGATTTTCGATAAACACGATACTCAAGGAGAAACGCCATGACGATTCTGGTAACCGGCGGCTGCGGCCTGGTGGGCTCGTTTGCGGTGCGCGAGGCGGTGGCCCGCGGCGTGCCCGTGGCGGCATTCGATCTGGCCCTGAAGACCGAACTGCTGGCCGATGTGCGCGACAAGGTCACGCTGGTGCAGGGCAACGTGCTGCACGCGCCGGACCTGTACCGGGCGGTGCGCGAGCTGGACGTGACGCGCATCCTGCACACGGCGAGCTTCCTCACCCCGGGCGCCTACGCGCGGCCCTATGCCAACGCCGAGCTGACCATCATGGGCACCCTGAACGTGCTCGAATGCGCGCGCGCCATGAACCTCAAGCGCGTCAGCTACGTGTCCACCGGCAAGACCGGCTGGACCGGCGCGGCGTTCTCCAAGACGCTCGATACCGGCAAGTTCGACATCCCGGCCGACCCCTACGCCAGCGCCAAGGTCGGCGCCGAGCTGCTGGCCAACGACTACCGCCAGCTGTACGACCTCGACGTGCGCATCCTGCGCCTGGGCGGGCAGGTGTACGGGCCGGGCTTCGCCTTCGCCGGCGCCATCGGCCAGGGCCTGCAGCCGTTCATCGAAAAGCCGCTGCGCGGCGAGCCGGTGCACTACGACCAGCCGATCCTGGCGCACTCGGCGCCGATCATCCCCATGCTGTACGGCGCCGATGCCGGGCGCGGCTGCATGGCCGCCACGCTGGCCGCCGACCTGCCGCACGCGGTCTACGACATCAACGCGCCGATCGCCAGCACGCTGTATCAGGTCGTGCAGGCCATCAAGGCGCTGATCCCCGGCGCCGACATCGAGGTGCCGCAGGCACCGACCGAGGCTGGCCCGTTCAAGGCCGGGCCGATTGCGCCGGACCCGCGCGCGCAGGCCGACTTCGGCTACCTGCCCGAGTACGACCTGACGCGGGGCCTTCGCGAGTACATCGCCTTCGTCAAGACCGGCCGTTACGCGCCGGTGGCCTGAGCAAGGAGAGCACCCCAATGGCCACCGGCACCATCCGCATCGAGGAACTGACCGTCCACTGCGTGATCGGCATCATCGAGTCCGAGCGCCTGCGCGATCAGCGCATCTTCATCGATGCGGAACTGGACACGGATTTTTCCGCCGCCGCGGCCAGCGACAGCATCGATGACACCATCAACTACGCCACCGTGGCCGAGCAGCTGACGCAGTTGGCGGTCGAGAGCCGCTTCTATCTGGTGGAGGCCTACGTGAGCCACGCCACGGCCATGCTGCTGGAGCGCTACCCGCAGGTCAGCCGGGTGCGCGTCACGGTGCGCAAGCCGGACATCCTGCCGGCGGCGCGCAGCGTCGGCGTCAGCCTCGAACGGCGCCGATGACGGCAGTGCCAACCGCGGATCTGGCCGGTCGCGTGGCGCTGGTCACCGGTGCCGCAAGGCGCACTGGCCGCGGCCTGGCGCTGGCGCTGGCGCGCGCCGGCGCCGACGTGGTGGTGCATTACGGCCGGTCGCGGCAGGAGGCCGAAAGCGCCGTGGCGGAAATCACCGCGCTTGGCCGGCGCGGCTTTGCGGTCAGTGCCGACCTGGCGGTGCCGGGGCAGGCCGAAGCGTTGATCGAAACGGCTCTGGCGTGCGCCGGGCGCCTCGATGTGCTGGTCAACAACGTCGGGAACTATCCGCTTGGCGATCCGCTCGGCCTGGCGCCGGACGCGTTTCGCGCCACGCTCGAAACCAACCTCACCGCCCCCTACGCGCTGATCCGCGCCGCGCTGCCGGCGCTGCTGGCGTCCGGCACGGGGCAGGTCATCAATCTCGGCTATGCCGGCGTCGAACACCCGGTGGCCAACACCCGCGCCATGGCGTACCAGATTTCCAAGGCCGGCCTGCTGGTGCTCACGCGCAGCCTGGCGCAGGCGCTGGGGCCACGGGGCGTGCGCGTGAACATGATCTCGCCCGGCCATATCGACAACTCGGTCGACCTGCCGGCGGACATCGCAAGCCACGTGCCGCTGGGCCGCCCGGCCCGCATCGACGACATCGCCGGTGCGCTGCTGTTTCTGCTCTCGCCGGCCGGCGCCTACATCACCGGCGCGAACATCGAAGTGGCTGGCGGCTATCGGCTGGGCCTGGCCGACACGCTGGAGTGAGTCACCCAGCCCTGGGCCAACCTCACCGGTTGTCGAAGGTGCGCTCCAGGGCCGCCCATACCCGGTCCTGGATGGCTGCCGCTTCCTGCAGCAGCTCGTGGCGCGCTGCGGCGATCCACTGTATTTCAGCCTGCGGCAGGCCGGCGGCGAAGGCCGCTGCGGCGTCGCTGTCAACTACCAGGTCGTGCTGCGCCAGCAGCACGGTCATCGGGGTGCTGATGGACCGCGCCACGCCGGGCGCGTGCAGGCGGTCCAGCGAGTCGAAGGCTGCCGCGAGCCAGTACCAGTCCACCTGACCGAAGGCCAGACCGGGATCACTGCGGATGCGCTGGCGCAGAAGCTCGTAACGGACGGGGTCGGAAGTCAACGGGTTGACCGCAAACGGGATGCTGAGCGGCGTGTAACTGCGGCGTCCCGGCAACGACCGCCGGCCCTGGCCGAGGCGGATCATCAGCCGCGCGAGCCGGCGCGCCAGCCGCTGCGACCAGCGCCCGGTGCGGATGCCGATCATCGGCGCGCACAGCACCGCCCGTGCCACCGCCTGCGGGCGCAGGGCCAGATGACGCAGCGCCAGGTGCGCGCCCATGGAATGGGCCAGCAGCAGGGGCGGGTCGCCCGGCGGCAGGCCCGCGAACAGGGTCTGCAGGTCCGCCAGGTGCCGATCGAAAACACCCTCCGGCGCCCGGCCACCGGCCGGCGAGTGACCCTGCCCGCGCCAGTCGAAGCTCCATACCTCGAAGCCCATGCCGGTCAGTCGGGCCGCCACTTCGGTGTATTTCTCAAGAAACTCCGACAGGCCCTGCAGCAGCACGACGCGCCCGCGTGGCGCCTGCGGCCGCCAAACTCCGCGCCGCAGGCGGCCGCCATCGTCAGCCACGAGCCAGTCGGTATGCAGGGCGCCAACCGAGGGCAAGGGATCGCCCTGCAAGGTCACGTCCAGTCGCGACGGGCGAAGCAGAACGCGTGGCCGCCATCGTTGCCGGCTTCGAGCTTCAGGTAGCGCGTGAGCAGGCCGGCGGTGCCGATGTGCCTACAGCACGCCGTGGGCCGGCACACGGCTGATACGGGCGGCCGCAGTTGTGTGCCAGCCCCCGGCATGATCAGGTCATGGGGTGGTCGGCACCGTGATGGGCGCCGTTCGAGTCTAGCAATCGCCCCGTGCCGGCAGGTCCGCGGGGGCAGCCGCGCGCGCGCTCCACACGCGGCGGGTCAGCCACAACCCGAGCACACAACCCAGAGCGTCGCGCCCAAGATCGGCGGCCGACACCTGCCGCCCCGGCACGAAACTCTGATGCCATTCGTCGAACAGGCCGTAACCCATGGTCAGGATTCCGGCCAGCAGCGCCGTGCGCCAGCCCCGCTGGTGCGGCAGCGCCAGGCACAGCGTCGCCGCCAGCGCCGTATAGGCCGGGACGTGCAGCGGGTCATGCAACGCGCTTGGAACCTGCGACAACATGCCATCCGGCGCCGCGCCCGACAGGCTGGAGGTGAAGAAAATGGCGGCCATGACGACCAGCGGCCCCAGGCGCAGCAGCACTGTCTGGCGGTTTATTGCGGCCGCCCTGGGGCCGGCCGGCTCGGGCGCGCTCGCGGCCGGCCGGCGCATCAGCCGGGCGGCCAGTGCATGGCCCGCCCGGCCAGCACGTGCAGGTGAATGTGAAACACCGTCTGGCCGGCCAGACGGTTGCAGTTCATCACGGTGCGAAAGCCGTCGGCGGCGAACCCGTGCGCCTGCGCCAGGTTGCGCGCGGCCAGGTACATGCGCCCGACGGTTTGCGCGTGGCGCGGTTCGAGGTCGTTCAGGGTCGCGATGTGCTCGCGCGGGATCACCAGTGCGTGAAACGGCGCCTGCGGGTTGATGTCGCGGATCGCCAGCAGGTGCTCGTCGGCGTGCAGCAGGTCCGGCTCGATGTCGCCGGCCACCATCTTGCAGAACAGGCAGTCGCTCATCGTGTGGCCCTCGCCGGGATGTCAGGCGCTGGCTGCGCGGCGCGCCGGGGCGGCGCCCTGCTCGCGCGCCAGGCCGTCCTGCATCAGGCGCAGCCACTCCCGGTACTGGCCGTGGTACAGCGTCTCGTCGGTCGCGTCGGGGCCGCTGCTGCTCGGGTGGATGCCCAGCTCCTTGGCGAACGTGTCGGGGCCATTGACGATGTGCGTCATGCCGCGGTCGTAGCCCTGCTGCCACTCGACGCTGCGCGCCTCGTAGCCTGCCTGGCAGGCCTCGAAGATGGCCAGGTCGTCCGGCGTGGCCATGCCGGTGGCGTTGAAGAAGTCCTCGTACTGGCGGATGCGCCGCTCGCGCATGCTGGCCGACTCGCCCTTGGCGGCGATGCAGTAGATCTTGACCTCGGTGAGGTCGTGCGAGATCGGCCGGAACACGCGAATCTGCGACGAGGCCTGCTCCATCAGCTGCACGTTGGGGTAGATCAGCAGGTTGCGCTGGCGCTTTAGCATCCACTCGGCCATGGCACCGCCGACGCGCTGCTCGACCTCGTCCTTGTGCTCCCACAGCGGGCGGTTCTGCGGCATGGGGAAGTCGATCCAGATCAGCGCGTGGCCGCGTTGCAGGTCGTAGCAGCCGCTCTTGAAGCCCTTCATCATGGACTCGTCGTAGGCGACCTTGACCTTGTCGTCCTTGCCGGCGGCCGAGGCCTTCATGCGCCGCGCGATGACGCCCACGTAGTTGGCGTGGATGGTGGTGAAGTGGTAGCCGTCGATGCCGTTCTCGGCCTGCATCTTCCAGTTGCCGCGGTACTGGTACGTGGAATAGCCCTTGAGCACCTCGGCGCCCTGCGCCGACATGGCGTCGATCATGTCCATGAACGGCGTCGCGTCGGCCAGGTGCTCGCGCAGCGGCGGCACGTCCGGGTTCAGGCTGCCGAACACGAAGCCCTTGTAGCTTTCCAGGCGTGCGATGTGCTTGAGGTTGTGGTCCTGCCGCTCGAAGGCCGGCGGGTAGGCGCCCGTGGCGCGGTCCTTGATTTCCACGTTGCGGCCGGCCGAGTCGTACACCCAGCCGTGGTAGGGACAGGTCAGGAACTTGCTGTTGCTCTTGGCGGTGCGGCACAGCGTGGCGCCGCGGTGGGCGCAGGCGTTCACGAAGCAGTGCAGCTGGCCGTCGCCGTCGCGGCTGACGATCACCGGCTGGCGGCCGATGTGGGTGGTGAAGTGATCGTGCGGATTGGCCACTTGCGTTTCGTGGCACAGGTAAATCCACGTGCCCTCGAAGATGTGCTTCATCTCGAGCTCGAACAGCTCAGCGTCCGTGAACAGCTTGCGGCTGACCTCGAACAGGCCCTCCTGCGGGCGGTCGATCAGCAGCCGGTTCAGATCGTTGGGGGTCATGGGGGAGCCTCCTGATGGCGAATATTTTGGTTGCGCCACTCGGGCACGGTCGATCGCAAGATTGTGCCACGGGCGTTCGAACGCGACCGCTCGGCTCGCCCGGCGGCCCGGGATGCGCCGCATCGAAGCGAGTTGAAAAGCCCATTCATGGGCTTTTTCAACCGCCTGCTAACATCGCGGACTTTTTTTCTGCGGACCGGCCCCATGACGCTGCTGTGGATCGTGCTTTTCACGCTGCTGGGTGGCGCCGCCAGCGCCAGCGTGGCCGGCGCCCTGTTGCTGGTGCCGGATCGCCTGCGCGAGCGCCTGCTGCCGTCGCTGGTCAGCTACGCGGTGGGCGCCATGCTGGCGGCGGCCTTTCTGGGGCTGCTGCCGGAGGCCTTCGAGCAACCCGGCAGCACGCCGCAGCGGATCACGGCCGTGCTGCTGGGCGGCATCCTGCTGTTTTTCGTGCTCGAGAAATTCGTGCTGTGGCGCCATTGCCATGCCGACACCTGCGCCGCCCATGGCAGCCATGCGCCACCGACCACGGCCCGGCCCTGGCGCGCTGCCGGCACGCTGGTGCTGGTTGGCGACAGCGTGCACAACCTGATCGACGGCGTGCTGATCGCGGCGGCCTTCCTGACCGACGCGCGGCTTGGCGTGCTGACCGCGCTGGCCATCGTGGCGCACGAGATTCCGCAGGAAATCGGCGACGTGGCGGTGCTGGTGCACAGCGGCTACTCGCGCCGCAAGGCCATGCTCTACAACCTGCTGACCAACCTGCCGACGCTGGTCGGCGGCGTGCTGGCCTACTTCGCCCTCGACACGCTGCACGGCGCGCTGCCCTACGTGCTGACCCTGGCGGCGGCGAGCTTCATCTACATCGCCGTCGCCGACCTGATCCCGGACCTGCACCGCCGGCCAGAACCGGCCGCCACGCTGGCGCAGGTGCTGCTGATTGGCGCCGGCATCGGCACCATCGTGCTCAGCCACGTGGCGCTGGACCACTGGCTGCACTGAGGCGGCGGCGCGCGTCAGGACGCATTTGTCGAGCGCTTGCCTGGCGCGGCCTTGGCGTATGCCAACAGCGCCGCCGTGGACGGATCGTGCGCCGCGGCCGGGCCGGCCGGTTCACCCAGCTCCCGCTCCAGCGTGCCGGCCAGGCGCTTGCCCAGTTCCACGCCGAACTGGTCGAACGGGTTGACGCGCCACAGCACGCCGCTGGTGAAGGTGCGGTGCTCGTGGCAGGCCAGCAGCGCGCCAAGCAGGTGCGGCGTCAGGGCCGGCAGCAGGAACATCGTGCTCGGCCGGTTGCCGGGGCAGCGGGCGTGCGGGTTGTGGGGCGCCTCGACGCCGGTGAGCAGCGCCTCGGCCTGCGCCAGGCACTGCGCTATCAGCCGCCGGCGGTGCTCCGGCAGGCCGCCATCGTCGCCGGTGCAGACCAGGAATTCGGCGGGGATGGTGGCCGGCCCCTGGTGCAGCAGCTGGTAGAAGGTGTGCTCGCCGTCGTTGCCGTTACCGCCCCAGATGACCGGGCAGGTGGGGTAGTCCAGCGGCCGGCCGTCGCGGTCCACGCCCTTGCCGTCGCTTTCCATCGCCAGCTGCTGCACGTAGGTCGGCAGCAGGCGCAGGCCCTGGTCGTAGGGCAGCAGCGCGCGGCTGCCAAAGCCCCAGAAACTGGCGTACCACACGTCCAGCAGGCCGAGCAGCAGCGGCAGGTTCTGCGCCGGCGGCGCGGTCAGGAAATGCCGGTCCATGGCCGCGGCGCCTTCCAGCAGCTGCGCAAACCCCTGCGCGCCAAGGCCGATGGCGGCCGGCAGGCCGATGGCCGACCACAGCGAGTAGCGCCCGCCGACCCATTCGGGAAAGGTGAGGATCGCGTCCTGCCCAAAGCCCAGCGCCTGCGCCTTGTCCGGATTGGCCGTGACAGCGACGAAATGCCGGTCGACACCCTCTGCCAAGTGCCCGGCCATGAAGGCACGCGCGGCCTGGTAGTTGTAGAGCGTCTCGGTGGTGCCGAAGCTCTTGGAGGACACCAGAAACAGCGTGCCCTGCGGGTCGCACTGCGCCAGCAGGTGCTGGAGCGGCGCCGGGTCGACGTTGGAGACGAAATCGATGCGGATGTCCGGCGTGGCCCAGTCGTGCAGGGCTTCCAGCGCCAGCGCCGGCCCCCAGTACGAGCCGCCGATGCCCAGGTTCACCACCCGCGTGAAGCGCTGTCCGGTGGCGCCGACGCGCCGCCCGCCGCGCACCGCGTCGGCGAGATCGGCGATCCGCCGGTGCATGGCCGCCACGCCGGGCTTGATGTCCTGCCCGTTGACCACGATCGGTTCGGGCGAGGCATCGCGCAGGGCCGTGTGCAGGGCCGGGCGGCCCTCGCTGTTGTTGATCGGCTCGCCGGCGAACAGCGCTGTGCGCCAGCGCGGCAATTCGGCCGCCTCCGCCAGCGCCAGCAGCGCGGCCAGGGCGGCATCGTCCAGCAGGTGTTTGGACAGATCCACGTGCAGGCCGGCCACGTCGAGCGTGTGGCGGGCTGCCCGCTGCGGATCGGCGGCGAACAGGTCGGTCATGCGGCAGCCGGCCAGGCGCGTGCGGGCGGCGGCGACGGTCTGCCAGGCGGAGGAGAACTGGGCGGGTGTCATGGCGAATACCGGTAAACGGTTGGGTGCGGGGTGTTTTAGCGCAGCCAGGGGCGGCTACCGGACAGCAAGATCGATGCCGGTGCAGGCCACCCGCGCCAGCAGGGCGATCTCGTCCTCGGTGATGACATACGGCGGCATGAAGTAGACAACGTTGCCCAGGGGCCTGAGCAGCACGCCTTCGCGCAGCCCGTGCTGATAGACGCGCAGGCCGCGGCGCTCCTGCCACGGATAGGGCGTGCGGCCGGCCTTGTCCTGCACCAGTTCGATGGCCAGGATCATGCCGGTCTGGCGCACCTCGGCAACGTGCGGATGGTCGACCAGATGCGCCGTCTCGCGCGCCATGGCCGCCGCCAGTGCGCGGTTGCGCTCGAGCACCGGCTCGCTGTCGAAGATGTCCAGCGTCGCCAGCGCGGCGGCGCAGCCGAGCGGATTGCCGCTGTAGCTGTGCGAGTGCAGGAAGGCGCGCTGGCTGGCGTAGTCGGCGTAGAAGGCCTGGTACATCGCATCCGTCGTCAGCACCGCCGCCAGCGGCAGAAAGCCGCCGGTCAGGCCCTTGGACAGGCACAGAAAATCCGGCGCGATGCCGGCCTGCTCGCAGGCGAACAGCGTGCCGGTGCGCCCGAAGCCGACCGCGATCTCGTCGGCGATCAGGTGCACCCGGTAGCGGTCGCACAGCGCGCGCAGGCCGCTCAGGTAATCGGCATGGTGCATGCGCATGCCGCCGGCGCACTGCACCAGCGGCTCGACGATGACCGCGCACACCTCGTCCGCGTGCCGTTCGAGCAGGGCCTGCATGTCGCTCAGGCGCCGCTGCGCGACATCGGCCCAGCTCTCGCCCGGCTCGCGGTCGAAGGCATCGGGCGAAGGCGCCGTGATCGGCGCGCGCAGCAGCTCGGCGTAGGAGTCGCGGTACAGGCCGACGTCGCCGACGCCGAGCGCGCCCAGCGTCTCGCCATGGTAGGCGCCGCTGAGGTTCACCACGCGGGATTTGCCGCTGACGCCGGCATTGCGCCAGTAGTGGTAGCTCATCTTGATGGCCACCTCCACCGCTGAGGAGCCGTTGTCGGCCAGAAAGCAGCGCGTCAGCGCCGGCGGCGTGAGCGCGATGAGCCGCTCGGCCAGGCGCAGCGCCGGTTCGTGCGAGAAGCCGGCAAAGATGACGTGCTCGAGCTGCGCGGCCTGCGCCGCCAGCGCCGTGGCGATGCGCGGATTGCCGTGCCCGAACAGGTTGACCCACCACGAGCTGACGGCATCCAGGTAACGATTGCCGTCGAAATCCTCCAGCCACACGCCTTCGCCGCGGCGGATCGGCACCAGCGGCAGCCACTCGTGGTCCTGCATCTGCGTGCACGGGTGCCACAGCACGGCCAGATCGCGGGCGACGAAATCGGCGTTGTTCATGCCCCGATTGTAGAAGCGGCTTTGCCGGCCATGCAGCCGTATGGCCGGGCGGCCAGTCAGTGGTTCGGCAGGCCCAGGCCCTGCCACAGCGTGGCGGTCGGTTCGGCGCGGTTCAGGGTGTAGAAGTGCAGGCCCGGCGCGCCGCCGTCGAGCAGCCGCCGGCACAGGGCCAGCGTCACGTCCAGCCCAAACGCGCGCAGGCTGTCCAGGTCATCGCCGTAGTCTTCCAGCCGGCGCGCCAGCCAGCGCGGGATTTCCGCCCCGCAGGCGGCCGAGAAGCGGGCCAGTTGGGTGTAGTTGGTGATCGGCATCACGCCGGGGATGATCGGCACGGCGACGCCCGCCGTCGTGGCCGCATCGCAGAAGCGGAAATAGGCGTCGGCGTTGAAGAAATACTGCGTGATGGCGCCATCCGCCCCGGCGCGCACCTTGCGCACGAAGGCCTCCAGATCGGCCCGCGCGCTGCGCGCCTGCGGATGGACTTCCGGGTAGGCCGCCACTTCCAGGTGAAACCAGTCACCCGTCTCGCGGCGGATGAAGGCCACTAGGTCGCTGGCGTAGCGAAACTGCCCCGGCGTGTCGCCCATGCCGGACGGCAGATCGCCGCGCAGCGCCACCAGGCGGCGGATGCCCAGCGCCCGGTAGGCGTCCAGCAGCTCGCGAAGGCTCTGCGCGGTGGCGCCGATGCACGAGATGTGCGGCGCCACCGGCACGCCGTCTTCCCGCTGCAAGGTGGCGACGGTGTCGAGCGTCAGATCGCGCGTGCTGCCGCCGGCGCCGAAGGTGACCGACACGTAACCGGGCCGCAGCGGCAGCAGCGCGCCGCGCGCCTCCGCCAGGCGCGCGGCGGCTTCCTCGCTGCGCGGCGGGAAGAACTCGAAGCTGAAGCTGCCCACGGCCGGCCTCAGTAGCGGTAGTGCTCGGGCTTGAACGGGCCGTCCTGCGCCAGCCCGAGGTAGGCCGACTGCTTGTCGGTCAGGCGCGTCAGGCGGGCGCCGATGCGGCCCAGGTGCAGGCTGGCGACCTTCTCGTCCAGGTGCTTGGGCAGCACGTAGACCTGCCGCTGGTAGCGCTCGCCGTGGCCGAACAGCTCGATCTGCGCCAGCACCTGGTTGGTGAAGGAATTGGACATCACGAAGCTCGGATGCCCGGTGGCGCAGCCCAGGTTCACCAGGCGCCCCTCGGCCAGCAGGATGATGCGTTTGCCGTCCGGGAAGATGATGTGATCGACCTGCGGCTTGATGTTCTCCCAGCGGTACTGGCGCAGGCCGGCGACGTCGATCTCGGAATCGAAGTGGCCGATGTTGCAGACGATGGCCTGCGTTTTCATGGCCGCCATGTGGTCGTGGGTGATGACGTCCACGTTGCCGGTGGCGGTGACGAAGATGTCGGCCAGCGGCGCGGCCTCGTCCATGGTCATCACGCGGTAGCCTTCCATGGCCGCCTGCAGGGCGCAGATGGGGTCGATCTCGGTCACCCACACGCTGGCGCCAAGGCCGCGCAGGGACTGCGCGCAGCCCTTGCCGACGTCGCCGTAGCCGGCTACCACGGCGATCTTGCCGGCGATCATCACGTCCGTGGCGCGCTTGATGCCGTCCACCAGCGACTCGCGGCAGCCGTACAGGTTGTCGAACTTGCTCTTGGTGACCGAGTCGTTGACGTTGATGGCCGGGAACGGCAGCTGGCCGTCGGCGGCCATCTGGTACAGGCGCTTGACGCCGGTGGTGGTCTCCTCGGTCACGCCGCGGATGCCGGCCAGCTGGCGGCTGTACCAGGTCGGATCGACCGCCAGGCGCTCGGCGATGGCCTTGTAGAGCGCCACTTCCTCGTCGTTGGTGGGCGTGGCGATGACGCTGGCGTCCTGCTCGGCGCGCGCGCCAAGGATCAGCAGCAGCGTGGCGTCGCCGCCGTCGTCCAGGATCATGTTGGCGCCGCCCTCGAACTCGAAGATGCGGTGCGTGTAGGCCCAGTACTCGTCCAGCGTCTCGCCCTTGACGGCGAACACCGGCGTGCCGGCGGCGGCGATGGCCGCGGCGGCGTGGTCCTGCGTGGAGAAGATGTTGCACGAGGCCCAGCGCACCTGTGCCCCGAGCGCCTGCAGCGTCTCGATCAGCACCGCGGTCTGGATGGTCATGTGCAGGGAGCCGGCGACGCGCGCGCCGGCCAGCGGCCGGGCGGCGGCGTACTCGGCGCGGGTCGCCATCAGGCCGGGCATCTCGGACTCGGCAATGGCGATTTCCTTGCGGCCCCAGTCGGCCAGGGCAAGGTCGGCGACGTGGAAGTCGTGCGGTTTCTGGATGGCGTTCACGCGGTCGGTCCTCAAGGGTTCGGGCGACCGGTGCGGCGTGGGAAGCATTGGCGACGCTCGCACCGGCCGTGGATCACGGGGTGACGAGCGCGGTTGGACGGCCTGAGCCTGGCGGGGGACCCCGTTGCAGCGCTCCTCAGGTGCCGGCGATTCTAGCAGCATGCCGCAGCGCGGCTGGTACCCTTGCCCCCAGCCCCTCGCCGCCCGCATCCGACCCGTGCCCGCCGCACCGACCACCCGCTTCGTCGACAGCCTGAAAGCCGTTCCGGCCGCCGCCTGGGACGCCTTGCGCGCGGACGGCAACCCGTTTTTGCGCCACGCCTTCCTGCTGGCGCTGGAAGAAAGCGGCTGCGTCGATGGGCGCTCGGGCTGGCACAGCCAGCACCTGCTGATCGAACAGGACGGCCGCCTGCTGGGCGCCGCGCCGGTGTACGTGAAGGAACATTCCTACGGCGAGTACGTGTTCGACTGGGCCTGGGCCAACGCCTACCAGCGCGCCGGACTGCGCTATTACCCGAAGCTGGTGGTGGCGGTGCCGTTCACGCCGGTGACCGGCCCGCGGCTGCTGATCGCGCCGGGCGCCGACGAGGCGTCCCTGCTGGCGGCGGCCGGCGCCGCGCTGATCGGGCAGGCACAGGCGCTGAACGCATCTTCCGTGCACTGGCTGTTCACGCCCGATCGCCAGACGGCGGCGCTGGATGGCCCGCAGTGGTTGCGCCGCAGCGGCTGCCAGTTCCACTGGGAAAATCGCGCCTACGGCACCTTCGACGATTACCTGGCCGCACTGACCGCCGAGAAGCGAAAGAAGGTGCGCCGCGAGCGCCGCCAGGTGGCCGAGGCCGGCATCCGGGTCGAGGTGGTGCCCGGCAGCGCGGCCGGCGCGGCCGAGTGGGCCGCCATGTACGGCTTCTACCGCGCAACGGTGGCCCGCCACGGTGCCATCCCGTATCTGAGCGAGGCGTTCTTCGAGCGCCTGGGCCAGACGCTGGCCGATGCGGTGGTGCTCCTGCTGGCGGTGCGCGGCGGACGCTACGTGGCCGGGGCGCTCAATCTGCAAGGCCCGGACGCGCTGTACGGCCGCTACTGGGGCTGCCATGCCGACTACCACAGCCTGCATTTCGAGACCTGCTACTACCGCGCCATCGAGCACTGCATCGGGCAGGGTCTGGCCCGCTTCGAGGCCGGCGCGCAGGGCGAGCACAAGCTCAGCCGCGGCTTTCTGCCGGTGCAGACCCATTCCCTGCACTGGCTGGCCGAGCCGCGCTTCGCCGATGCGGTGGCGGATTACCTGGTCGAGGAGACCGGCGAGATGGAGCGCTACCGCGAGCTGCTGGCGGAGCACTCGCCGTTTCGCCGCCTGCCGCCTTGAGTGGGCCGCGCCTGTACTGGGTGCAAGCGGCGTGCTGGCGGGCCGGCTGGCCGCCGCTGGCGCAGGCCTGCGAGGAACCCAACGGACTGCTGGCGGCGGGCGGCGACCTGCAACCGGCCACGCTGCTGGACGCCTACCGGCGCGGGGTATTCCCGTGGTTCAGCGAAGGCGATCCGATCCTGTGGTGGTCGCCCGAGCCGCGCGCCGTGCTGTGGCCGCAGGATTTCGCGCCCTCGCGCAGCCTGCGCCGGCGCCTGACGCGGGGCGAGTTCACGGTCAGTTTCGATACCGCCTTCGACGCCGTGGTCGCCGCCTGCGCGGCGCCGCGGCCCGGCACCAGCGGCACCTGGATCACGCCGGGCATGGCGGGCGCCTACGGCGCGCTGCACCGGCTGGGTTACGCGCACAGCGTGGAGGTCTGGCAGGACGGCGCGCTGGTCGGCGGCCTGTACGGTGTGACGCTCGGACAGGTATTTTTCGGCGAATCCATGTTCAGCCGGCGCACCGATGCATCCAAGGTGGCGTTTGCGCATCTGGTGCGGTATTTGCTGGATCACGACTGCCGGCTGATCGACTGTCAGGTCGGTTCGGGCCACCTGGCAAGTCTTGGCGCCGTAGACATGCCACGGGCCGAGTTCTTAACATGGCTCGACCGGCACGCCCGACCACCGGACCCACGCGGACCCTGGCACGTCGATGATGATCTTTAACACCCGCTTCGGGCGGCTGTTCTTCTTTTCCACCGAACCGCAGACCTGCAGTTACCTGCCGGACCGCGAGGCGGTGATGCTGTTCGCCGACCCGAACAAGGTCATCGACACCGAAACCTACGCGCGCCTGATCGACTACGGTTTTCGCCGCAGCGGCGACAACGTCTACCGCCCGCACTGCCGCGGCTGCAACGCCTGCGTGCCGGTGCGCATCCCGGTCGCGGATTTTCAGCCCGACCGCGCCCAGCGCCGTGCCTGGCGGCGCAATCAGGACCTGGCGATCAGCACTGCGCGCACCGAGTTCGGCCCCGAGCACCTGGACCTGTACCACCGCTATCAGATGGCGCGCCACGACGGCCGGGCGGGCGTGCGCGACGCGCGCGAGCAGCTCGAATTCCTGCGCAGCCGCTTCATCAACACATCCAGCCTCGAGTACCGCTTGGACGGCCGGCTGGTGATGGTCAGTGTCATCGACCAGATGCCCCAGGGTCTGTCGGCCGTGTACACGTTCTACGAGCCGGACGACGCGCAGCTGGCTAGGCGCAGCCTGGGCACCTTCGGCGTGCTGCGGCTGATCGAGGAATGCCGCACGCGCCAGCTGCCCTGGTTGTACCTGGGGTACTGGATCGCCGATTCGGAAAAAATGGCCTACAAGAACCGCTTCCAACCCTTGCATGCGTACCGCGACGGCCATTGGCGGCGCTTGCTGGAAGACGACACCACGACGACCGGCCAGGGCTAGAGGGGTCGACCCGGCCCAGCGAGTTGTTTGGGGACTGATCAGAGGCGGGTGGCAGGGACTGCGCAGGGCGATGCCGGTTGTATTTGCAGCCGGCGGCAAGGCCGGGATGCGTTCGGCCCGGCTGGCATGTATGCCGCTGCACGCGGCGGGGCGGGGAACTCGCTCCGAAGGTCGGATGTCTCATTGGCAGCCTCCCCTTGCCAACAGAGTCCGCCAACGTATGACCAGCTCCGAGCGCGCCCGCGGTTCCGAGCACGCTCGCGGGGGCGTGCGGACCGCCCGTCCGCAGGCTCTGCCAAGTGAGGGCGCGACTGCCGCGGCAGGCATCCCCCTCGCCGCAAGCCCCATCATCATCCGCAACGTGCAGCCGCAGATCGACTGTGGGCGCTATCCGGTCAAGCGGGTGGCGGGCGATTTGCTGCAGGTCAGCGCCGAGGTGTTTCGCGAGGGCCACGAGCTGATCGGCGCTGCGCTCAAGCTGCGCCGCGCGGATGCGGATGCCTGGCAGGAAACGCCCATGCGTCTGGTCAATGCGGGTCTGGATCAGTGGCAGGCGGCGGTGGCGCTGCCGGACAACACGACGTACCACTACACCGTGGAAGCGTGGCCGGACCTGTTTGCCAGCTGGCATGCGGATACCTCCAAGAAGCAGCAGGCAGGTCAGGACCTGTCCCTTGAAATGCAGGAGGGCGGGGCCCTGCTGGACGCGCTGCGGTCGCGCGTCGATGGCCCGGATCGCGCAGCCCTGGACAGCCTGCTCACCCGGCTGGACGGCGGTGAGGATCCCGCCTCGGTGCTGCTGGACGATGCAACGCTCGCGCTGGCCCGGCGCTGGCCGGACCGCAGCCAGGCAGTGGTCCATGACCGCGAACTGATGGTCACCGTGGATCGGCCGCGCGCCCGGTTTGCGGCCTGGTACGAGATGTTTCCACGCTCGCAGGGCACGGACCCCACGCGCAGCGCCACCTTTCAAGAGTGCGCGGCCCGGCTGCCGGAGATCGCCGCCATGGGTTTCGACGTGGTGTACCTGGTGCCGATCCACCCGATCGGGCGCCTCCACCGCAAGGGGCCCAACAACTCGCTTCAAGCCGGCCCGAACGACCCCGGCAGCCCGTACGCCATCGGCTCGGACGAGGGCGGCCACGACGCCGTGCACCCCGACCTGGGCACGCTGGAGGACTTTCGCGCCTTCGTCGCCCGGGCCGGGGAACTGGGCATGGAAGTGGCGCTGGATTTCGCCATCCAGTGCGCCCCGGACCACCCGTGGGTGCGCGAGCATCCGCAGTGGTTCAGCTTCCGGCCGGACGGCACCATCCGCTACGCCGAAAACCCGCCCAAGAAATACCAGGACATCGTCAACCCGGACCTGAACGGCCCGCACCGGGCGCAGATCTGGGAGGCGCTGCGCGAGGTGCTGGAATTCTGGATCGCCCAGGGCGTGAAGACCTTTCGCGTGGACAACCCGCACACCAAGCCGGTGCCGATGTGGGAATGGATGATCGGCACCTTGCGGGCGCGCCACCCGGAGCTGGTCTTTCTGTCCGAAGCGTTTACCCGTCCACCCATGTTGAAAACCCTGGCACGCGTCGGCTTCACCCAGTCGTACACCTACTTCACCTGGCGCAACACCAAGGCGGAGCTCACCGAGTACCTGACCGAGCTGACGCAGACCGAGTGCCGCGAGTATCTGCGGCCGAACTTCTTTGCCAACACCCCGGACATCCTGCCGCCGTTCCTGCAGCACGGCGGGCCGGGCGCGTTTCGTATCCGCGCGGTGCTGGCGGGCACGCTGTCGAGCGTGTATGGCATCTACAACGGCTTCGAGCTGTGCGAGGCGCGCGCCATCCCCGGCACCGAGGAGTACCAGGACTCCGAGAAGTACCAGTACAAGGTCTGGGACTGGGACCGGCCGGGTCACATCAAGGACTACCTGACGCGCCTTAACCGGGCGCGCCGCTCCAACCCGGCGCTGCACGACTGGTGGCACCTGCGTTTCCTGCCGGCGCACCACGATGGCGTGCTGTGCTATCTGAAGACCACCGCCGATGGCGGCGGCCCGCTCGTGATCGCCGTCAGCCTGGACCCGCACCAGACGCTCGACTGCGAGATCGAGCTGCCGCTCGACGCGCTCGGCGTGGACCCCGGCTTCTACACGATGCAGGAGCTCATGACCGACGCCCGCCACGAGTGGAGCGGCCCGCGCCAGTGGGTACACCTGACGCCCGAGCAGCCGGCGTGGATCCTGCGCCCCGATACGGGGGAGAGCCCGGATGGCCGATGAGGCGTTGACTCACAGTCTCGACCCGGAACCGGCCGCCACTCTGGCCGCCACCGGTCCTGGAGTGGGCGCAAACGCGCCCTGGTATCAGGAGGCAGTGATCTATCAGACGCACGTCAAGGCGTTTTGCGATGCCAACGGCGATGGCATCGGTGACATTGCCGGTCTGGTGGGGCGCCTGGATTACCTGGTCGACCTGGGTGTCACCGCGCTGTGGCTGCTGCCGTTCTACCCGTCGCCGCAGCGGGACGATGGCTACGACATCGCCGATTACCGCGCCGTTCACCCCTCGTACGGCACGCTGCGGGACTTTCGACGCCTGTTGGCGGAGGCCCATGCGCGGGGCCTGAAGGTGATCACCGAGTTGGTGATCAACCACACGTCCGACCAGCATCCCTGGTTCCAGCGCGCGCGGCGGGCGCCGCCCGGTTCGGCGTGGCGCAACTATTACGTGTGGTCAGATTCCGACCAGCGCTACGCCGGCACGCGGATCATCTTCACCGACACGGAGACTTCCAACTGGGCCTGGGATCCGGTCGCCAAGGCCTATTACTGGCACCGCTTCTTTTCGCACCAGCCGGATCTGAATTTCGACAACCCGCAGGTGGTCCGCGAGATCAAGCGGGTGATGAAATTCTGGCTCGACATGGGCGTGGACGGCATGCGCCTGGACGCCATCCCGTATCTGTGCGAGCGCGACGGCACCAACAACGAGAACCTGCCCGAGACGCACGCGGTGATCCGCGATCTTCGCGCCTGGCTCGACGCGCACTACACGGACCGCATGTTTCTTGGCGAGGCCAACCAGTGGCCCGAGGACGTGCTGCCGTACTTCGGAGACGGCGACGAATGCCACATGGCGTTCCACTTTCCGCTCATGCCGCGCATCTACATGGCGCTCGCGCAGGAAGACCGCTTTCCGGTGGTGGACATCATGCGCCAGACGCCGGACATCCCGGCCGGCTGCCAGTGGGCCGTGTTCCTGCGCAACCACGACGAACTCACGCTCGAGATGGTCTCCGACCGCGAGCGCGACTACCTGTGGAATTTCTACGCCGCAGACTCGCGGGCGCGCATCAACCTTGGCATCCGCCGCCGTCTGGCGCCCCTGCTCGACAACGACCGGCGCAAGATCGAGCTGCTCAACACGCTGCTCATGTCCATGCCCGGCACGCCGGTTGTCTATTACGGCGACGAGATCGGCATGGGCGACAACGTGTACCTGGGCGACCGCAACGGCGTGCGCACGCCCATGCAATGGTCACCGGACCGCAACGGCGGTTTCTCGCATGCCGACCCGGCCTCGCTGTTCCTGCCGCCCATCATGGACCCGGTGTACGGCTATCAGGCCGTGAACGTGGAGGCGCAGCAGCGCAGCCCGGCCTCGCTGCTCAATTGGATGAAGCGCCTGATCGGCGTGCGCAAGAACCATCCGGCCCTGGCGCACGGCGCGTTCCGGATGATCTTTCCGGGCAATCGCAAGGTGCTGGTGTATCTGCGCGAGGTGCCCGGCGAGACCATCCTGTGTCTGGCCAACCTGTCACGGGCGCCGCAGCCGGTGGAGCTCGATCTGGCCGAGTTTCGCGGCCGCGTGCCGGTGGAGATCATGGGCCGCAGTGTGTTCCCGCCGATCGGCGAGCTGCCGTATTTCATTACGCTGACCGGGCATGGCGTGTACTGGTTCGTCCTGGCCACGGAAACCGATGCGCCGCGCTGGCACGCTTCCTCGCCCGAGCCGCTGCCGGAACTGGCCACTCTTGTGCTGCCCGCGGGCTGGCAGTCGCTGGTGCAGGGCAAGGCACCCGACACCCTGGCCGGCCACGTGCTGCCGGAATTCCTGCCCAAACAGCGCTGGTTCGGCGCCGCGCAGGCGACTGCGCTGCGCGCCACCCCGCATTTGCGCGCGGCATTGCCTTACGACGGCGACGGTGCCCTGGTGGCGCTGTGGTCCGTCACCGGTCAGGGCGTGCAGCAGGATTACGCACTGCCGCTGGCCCTGGCCTGGGAGACCCGGGACGATGAGCCGCTGTCGCGCCTGCGCGGGCATGTCCTGGCGCGGGTGCGCCGACGCGCGCAGGTCGGCGTGCTGTACGACGCGGCGCAGGATCCGGCCTTTGCCCTGGCACTGACGCGCGCCATGCAAGCCGGGCAGGAGTTTGCCGCCAACGATGGCGCCCGCCTCAGGTGCTGGGCCACCGCCGCGCTGGAAGAAGCCGACTTCGTGCCTTCCGCGGACGTGCGGCCACTGAACGTGGAGCAGAGCAATTCCTCGGTGCGCTTCGGCAACCGCATGGTGCTCAAGCTGATCCGCCGTGTGCGCTGGGGCGTGCATCCCGAGGTCGAGATCGGCCACTTCCTGACCGAGGTCGCCCGGTTCCCCAACATTCCCGAACTGCTGGGCGCCGCCGAATTCGTTGCTGCCGATGACCAGACGGCGACCATGGCCGTGCTGCAGCGCTACGTCGACAATCAGGGTGACGGCTGGAGCTTCACCCGTAACCGCCTGGAAAAACTGCTGGACGACCCGGGCCTGTCCGACGCGGTGCAAAGCGGCAACCTGGTCGAAGTGCTGGATGCGGGGTATTTGCGCTGGGCCGGGGTGCTGGGCGAGCGTCTGGCGGCGTTGCATGGCGCCTTCGCGCTGCCGGTGCAGGATCCGGCCTTCCAGCCGGAGCCGGTAAGCGCCGCCGACCTTGATGCCTGGCGTGACGCGCTCACCGCGCAGGCGCAGCAGGCGCGCGAGGCGCTGATCCGGGCAACGGCGCAGCCTGGCGGCACGGCCAACGAGGTGGCCAACACCCTGCTGACACGCTGGGATGAGGTTGCCGCGCTGTGTGAATTGCCCGCACCGGCGGGCCTCAAGACGCGCACGCATGGGGATTTGCACCTGGGGCAGGTGCTGGTGGCGTCAGACGACGTGTACTTCATGGATTTTGAGGGTGAACCGGCGCGCGATCTGGCCCAGCGGCGCGCCAAGCACTGCCCGCTGCGCGACGTGGCCGGCATGCTGCGCTCCTTCGACTACGCCGCGCGCATGACGCTGGACGAGGCCCTTGCCTCGCGGCCACAGGCACTGCCTGTCCTGACGCGGGTGGTGGAGGCGTGGTCCGCCGGCGTGCGGGAAAGCTTTCTGGCCGCGTACGAGCCGGCCGCCGCGAACGTCCCTTCGGTTCCTGAGGATCCTGCAACGCGCAGGGCGCTGCTGCGTTTCTTCACCCTGGAGAAAGTCTTGTACGAAATCGCCTACGAAGCCGGCAACCGGCCGCAGTGGCTGGGCGTGCCCGCGCACGGGCTGCTCGCGCTGCTCGATGGAGTGCAGGCGTGAGTGCGCCCGCGGCTGCGCAGGCCGCGGCCATTGTCAGCGGGCGCTGCGCGGATCCTTTCGGCGCCCTTGGCCCGCACGCCACGCCGCAGGGCGTCAGTGTGCGGGTGTTCGCGCCGGGCGCCCGTCAGGTCACGGTGATCGAGGAGTCCGGCACCGAAACACCGCTCAAGGCCGAACACGAGGAAGGCCTGTATGGCGCCGTTCTGCCTGGCCGGACCGTGCCGCTGCGCTATCGCCTGCGTCTGACCGACGCCGCCGGCACGCGCGAAGCCGAAGACCCGTACCGCTTCGGGCCGGTGCTGGGCGAACTGGACTGCTACCTGCTGGGGCGCGGCGACCATCGGCGCGTGTGGGAATGCCTGGGGGCGCACCTGCGCACCCTGGACGGCGTGGCCGGAACGAGTTTTGCGGTATGGGCCCCCAACGCCCGGCGCGTGAGCGTGGTCGGACCCTTCAACGGCTGGGACGGACGCGTGCACGCGATGCGCCTGCGGGCGGATTGCGGCGTATGGGAAATCTTCCTGCCGGGGGTGGCTGCCGGCGCCCTGTACAGGTACGAACTGTTGGGTCCTGACTGGGCCCCGCTGCCACTGAAGGCCGACCCGTTTGCCTTCGCCGCCGAGTGCCCGCCGGCCACGGCGTCCATCGTCGCCCAGCCACCGGCGCCCGCCCCGGCGGCGGACTGGGACGCACACCGCGCCGCCCGTCAGTCGCGTGAAGCCCCAATCACCATTTACGAGGTGCATCTGGGCTCCTGGCGGCGCCGCGGTCAGGACGACGGCCACATGCTCAGTTATCGCGAGCTGGCGGACGAGCTGGTCGGCTACGTGCACGACATGGGCTTTACCCACATCGAGCTGCTGCCGGTCACCGAGCACCCGTTCGACGGCTCCTGGGGCTACCAGCCCACAGGCCTTTATGCGCCCACGTCCCGCCATGGCACGCCGGACGATTTCGCCCATTTCATGCACTGCTGCCACCAGGCCGGCATCGGCGTGCTCATGGACTGGGTGCCCGGACACTTCCCGAACGATCCGCATGGCCTGGCGCGCTTCGACGGCACGCACCTTTACGAACACCACGACCCGCGCCAGGGCTTTCACCCGGACTGGAACACGCTGATCTACAACTTCGGGCGCTCCGAGGTCGCCAACTTCCTGCTCGGCAGCGCCCTGTACTGGCTGGAGCAGTACGGCATCGACGGCCTGCGCGTGGATGCGGTCGCCTCGATGCTGTACCTGGACTACAGCCGCAAGGCCGGCGAATGGGTGCCCAACCGCCACGGCGGCAACGAGAACCTCGAAGCGGTGGCCTTTTTGCGCCGTCTGAACGAGATCTGCTACGGCACCCACCCGGGCACCATCACGGTAGCCGAGGAGTCCACCGCCTGGCCGGCGGTGTCGCGCCCGACCTACCTCGGCGGTCTGGGCTTTGGCTACAAATGGAACATGGGCTGGATGCACGACAGCCTCGATTACATGAGCAAGGATCCGATCCACCGGCGCTTCCACCACGATCGCCTGACCTTTGGCCTGCTGTACGCGTTCTCGGAGAACTTCGTCCTGCCGCTCTCGCACGACGAGGTGGTGCACGGCAAGCGCTCGCTGGTCGGGCGCATGCCCGGGGACGCCTGGCAGCGCTTTGCGAACCTGCGCGCCTACTACGGCTTCATGTGGACCCATCCGGGCAAGAAGCTGCTGTTCATGGGCTGCGAATTTGCCCAGGAGCGCGAGTGGAGCCACCAGCGCAGCCTCGACTGGCACCTGCTCGACCATCCCGAGCACGCCGGCGTGCAGCGCCTGGTGCGCGACCTGAACACGCTGTATCGGGCCCTGCCCGTGCTGCACGAGAAAGACTGCGAGCCGGCCGGGTTTGCCTGGCTGGACGCCAACGATTCCGACCAGAGCGTGCTGTGCTATCTGCGCCGGGGCAGCGCGCCGGATGCGCTGGCGGTGGTGGTATGCAACTTCACGCCGATCGTGCGCCAGGGTTACCGGGTCGGCGTGCCGCTGCCGGGCACATGGCGCGAGCGGCTGAACACCGATGCCGCCTGCTACGGCGGCAGCAACGTTGGCAACGGCGGCGCGGTGACAGCCGAGGCGGTGCCCTGGCACGGGCACGCACAGTCGGTGTGCCTGACGCTGCCGCCGCTGGCCACCATCATTCTGGTGCCGGAGGCCTGATGCCAAGGCGAACCATCAGTGCGGGGTCCGTCGCCGGCAGCGTGCGGGTCTGGCCCGGCAATCCCTATCCGCTGGGCGCCACCTGGGACGGACGCGGTGTCAACTTTGCGCTGTTCTCGCTGCACGCCGAGCGCGTCGAGCTGTGCCTGTTCGACGCCAGCGGGCGGCGCGAGATCGCCCGCGTCATGCTCCCCGAATACACCAACGAGACCTGGCACGGTTACCTGCCGGACGTGCGCCCGGCGCAGCGCTACGGCTATCGCGTGTACGGACCGTATGCGCCCGAGCAGGGACACCGCTTCAACCCGCACAAGCTGCTGATCGACCCCTACGCGAAGCGCCTGAGCGGGCCGCTGGTCTGGCACGACGCCATTCACGGCTACCGGGTGGGTGACCCGGCCGGGGACCTGTCCTTCGACCGCCGCGACAGCGCCGCCTACGTGCCCAAGTCGGTGGTGGTGGACACCGCCCACACCTGGGGCAAGGACCGTCCCCCGCACCGCACGTGGTCGGAAACGGTGCTGTACGAGCTGCACGTGGCCGGCTACACGCGCCGCCACCCGGATGTGCCCGAACGCCTGCGCGGCACATTTGGCGGCATGGTGCAGCCGGCCGTGGTGCACCATCTGCGCACGCTGGGCGTGACCGCCATCGAGCTGCTGCCGGTGCACGCGTTCGCCGACGAGCGCCACCTGACCGACGCCGGGCGTGCCAATTACTGGGGCTACAACACGGTCGCCTTCTTCGCGCCGATGCAGCGGTATCTGGCCAGCGGCGAACTGGGCGAGTTCAAGACCTTCGTGCAGGTGATGCACGACGCCGGCATCGAGGTGATCCTCGATGTCGTCTACAACCACACTGCCGAGGGCAACCAGCTCGGCCCGACGGTGTCGTGGCGCGGCATCGACAACCTGTCGTACTACCGCCTGGTGCCCGGCGACTGGCGCCACTACATGGACTTCACCGGCTGCGGCAATGCGCTGAACCTGCACCAGCCGCGCGTGATGCAGCTGGTCACCGACTCGCTGCGCTACTGGGTGCAGGAGATGCACGTGGACGGGTTCCGGTTCGATCTGGCCACCACGCTGGCGCGCGAATGGCAGGACTTCGATCCGCAGGCCGGGTTTCTCGAAGCCGTGCTGCAGGACCCGGTGCTCCAGCGGGTGAAGCTGATCGCCGAACCGTGGGACGTCGGCCCCGGCGGTTACCGGCTGGGTGGCTTCCCGCCCGGCTGGTCGGAATGGAACGACCAGTACCGCGACACCTTGCGCCGCTTCTGGCGTGGCGATCCGGACCAGCTGGGGGGGCTTGCCTCGCGCATCACCGGTTCCGCGGACATCTTCGGCCGCCACGGCCGCCGACCCCGGGCGAGCGTGAACTACATCACCGCGCACGACGGTTTCACGCTGCGCGACCTGGTCTCCTACAACGGCAAGCACAACGAGGCCAATGGCGAGGACGGGCGCGACGGCACCGACGCCAACTGGTCGTGGAACTGCGGCGCGGAAGGCCCGACCGACGATCCGGCCATCAATACGCTGCGCGCGCGCCAGCAGCGCAACCTGCTCGCCACGCTTCTGCTCTCGCAGGGCACGCCGATGCTTTTGGGCGGCGACGAGGTGGACCGTACCCAGCACGGCAACAACAACGCCTACTGCCAGGACAACGACATTTCCTGGCTGGACTGGGACCACGCCGCCAGCCCGGCGGCGCAGAGCCTGCTGGCGTTCGTGGCACGGCTGATCGAACTGCGCCGCGAGCACATCGTGTTCCGCCGCGCGCGCTTTTTCGAAGGTCGCGCCATCCCCGGTACCGACGTGAAGGACATCGTCTGGGTCAACACCGACGGCAGCGAGAAAGACGCCGCCGACTGGGCCGGGCGCGATCCGCACCGCCTCGCCTGCGTGCTGTCCGGGGAGGCCGGCCATCACCATCTCACCGCGGCCGGCGAGCCGGAACCGGACGACACCTTCCTGGTGCTGATGAATGCCGCCAACGAGCCGGCCGGCTTTTGCCTGCCCGCCCACGCGGCCGTGCAGGCCTGGCGGCCGGTGCTGGATACCGCCGCGCAGCCGGACCCGTTCTGCGGCGGCCCGGCGCTGGCGGCCGGGTCCATCTACACGCTCGAAGCGCACGCCCTGGCGGTGCTGGTGGAAGCCCCGCCGCCGCCAACTCCCATTCCCGCATGACCACCGCGCGCGTGCACCGCATGCCCTTCGGGGCGCAGGCCGAACCGGACGGCGTGACGTTCCGGCTGTGGGCGCCGTCGGCACGTGAGGTGAGCGTGCACATCGAGGGACTGGACACCCGGCCCCTGGCCCGCGACCCGGACGGGCATTGGAGCGCCCATGCGCCCGGGCTGGCGGCCGGCGCGCGCTACCGCTACCTGGTGGACGATCTCCCGGTGCCGGACCCGGCCTCGCGCTACCAGCCGGACGACGTGCACGGCCCGAGCGAAGTGGTGGACCCGGCCGCCTACGCCTGGCAGGACGGCGCCTGGCGTGGGCGGCCCTGGCACGAGGCGGTGGTGTACGAGCTGCACGTCGGCGCGTACACGCCGGAAGGCTCGTACCGGGCGCTGATCGCGCGCCTGCCCGATCTCGTCGCGCTCGGCATCACCGCCATCGAGCTGATGCCGGTGGCGGACTTCCCCGGCGCGCACGGCTGGGGCTACGACGGCGTGCTGCCGTTCTCGCCGCATGGCCGGTACGGCCGCCCGGAGGACTTGAAGGCGCTCGTCGACTCCGCCCACGGCTTGGGTCTGATGGTGCTGCTCGACGTGGTCTACAACCACTTCGGCCCGGAAGGAAACTACCTGCACGCCTACGCGCCGGAGTTCTTCAACCCGGCGCACCAGACGCCGTGGGGCGCCGCCATCAACTTCGATGGGCCGGGCAACGCGACGGTGCGCGCCTTCTTCATCGAGAACGCGCTGTACTGGCTGGAGGAATACCACTTCGACGGCCTGCGCCTGGACGCCGTGCACGCCATCCGCGACGACTCGCCACGCCATGTGCTGGACGAGCTCGCCGCGCGCGTGCGCGCCGCCTTCCCCGGCCGGCACGTCCACCTGGTGCTGGAGAACGACGCCAACCAGGCGCGCTTTCTGCGCGGGCCGGCGGACGGCTACGACGCGCAGTGGAACGACGACTGGCACCACGGCGCGCACGCGCTCGCGACCGGCGAAGCGCAGGGCTACTACGCCGACTACGCCGACGCCCCGCTCGCGCACCTCGCGCGCTGCCTGGCGCAGGGCTTTGCCTGGCAGGGCGAGCACTCGCCGTTTCGCGACGCGCCGCGCGGCCAGCCCAGTGCGCAGCTCCCGCCCACCCGCTTCGTCGCCTTCCTGCAGAACCACGACCAGATCGGCAATCGCGCGCTCGGTGATCGGCTGGTCACGCTCGCAGATGGCGCCGCGCTGCGCGCGCTCGCGAGCGTGCTCGCGCTGTCCCCGCAAGTGCCGCTGCTGTTCATGGGCGAGGAGTGGGGCGCGCGCGAGCCGTTCCTGTTCTTCTGCGACCTCGGGCCGGAGCTGCGCGAGGCGGTGCGCGAGGGTCGGCGGCGCGAATTCGCCGGCTTCCCGGCATTCGCCGACCCGGCGGCGCGCGCGCGCATCCCCGATCCCACCGACGCGCAGACCTTCGCCCGCTCGCGTCTGGACTGGGCCGGGCGCGATCAGCCCGACGCGCGCGCCTGGCTGGCGCACTACCGCGGGCTGCTCGCGCTGCGCGCGCGCAGCATCGTGCCGCTGCTCGCCGATGCGCCGGGCGGGGCCGCGAGCCATGAGCTGCCCGAGCCGGGCCTGGCCCGCATCGGCTGGACGCTGGCGCGCGGCGCGCGGCTCACGCTGTTGCTCGCCGGCGCGGATGGCGCTCGCGCGGACCTCCCGCGCCCGCCCGGCACGCTGCTGCACTGCACCGGCACGCTCGCGCAGGCGCAGGACACGGTGTGCCTGGGCCCGTGGACGGCGGCCTTCTGGCTGGACGGCGCCGCTTGAGCGACGTGCTCGCGCAGCTCGCGGCGCACGCCGGGATCGAGGCCGCCTACACCGATCCTTGGGGCAGGCAGGTCGAGGTTCCAGAGACGACGCAGCGCGCACTGCTCGCCGTACTGGGTTTTTCCGCCCACGATGACGCCACCGCCGCACGCACGCTGGCGGCCGCACGCGCGCATCCGCCGCTGCTGCCGCCGGTGTGCGTCACGCGCGGCGCGGCGCCGCTGCGGGTGGGGGTGGCATTGCCCGAGCGGGCGCGTGGGCAGTGGCGCCTGACGCTCGAGGACGGCACGGTGCGCGAAGGCCGCTTCGTCGGCACCGAGCTGCGCCGCGCGGGGCAGGACGCACTGCTCGAGCTCGCGCCGCTGCCGTACGGCTACCACCGCCTGACGCTGCGCGCCGGTCGGCGCGAGGCGCACAGCCACGTCATCGCCGCCCCGGCCCGCTGCTATCTGCCACCGGCGCTTGCGCTCGGCGAGCGCACCTGGGGCTTCACGGTGCAGCTCTATGCGCTGCGCGGCGCGGACGATCTGGGCATGGGTGACTTCGGCACGCTCGCCGAGCTGACCGAAGCCAGTGCCAGCCTGGGCGCCGGCGTGGTCGGGGTCAGCCCGCTGCACGCGCTGTTCCCGCAGCGGCCCGAGCACGCCAGCCCCTACGCGCCGTCGAGCCGATCGCACCTCAACACGCTGTACGTGGATCCGCGGCGCACGCCGGAGTTTGCGGCCAGCGCGGCGGCGCGCAGCGCGCTCGCGCGCGCCGAGCACGACGGCACGCTGGCGCGGCTGCGGGCCGCCGAGCACGTGGACTACGCCGGCGTGGCGGCGCTAAAGCGCGCACTGTTCGAACCGCTGTACGAGGCCTTTCAGGCCGAGCTCGACGCCGATACCGCACGCGCGCGGGAATTTCGCGCCTTCGTCGCGGCCGGCGCAGAGGCGCTCGAGCGCTACGCCACCTTTGTCGCGCTCTGCGAGGTGCACGGACCGGACTGGCGGCGCTGGCCGGAACCGTACCGCCGCGCCGACGGCCCGCAGGTCGCCGCGTTTGCGGCGCAGCACGGCGCGCGCGTGCGCTACCACCAGTACCTGCAGTGGCTGGCGCACGCGCAGCTCGAGGCGGCGGCGCAGCGTGCCCACGCCGCGGCCATGCCGGTGGGCCTGTACCGCGACCTGGCGGTCGGCGTGGACGCCGCCGGCGCGGCGGTGTGGGCGCACCCGGAGCACTACGCGCAAGGCTTCGGCATCGGCGCGCCGCCGGACGCGTGGAATCTGAACGGCCAGTGCTGGGGCTTTCCGCCGCCGCTGCCCGGTGTGGCGCGCGCGCTCGGGCATCAGCCCTTCGCCGCCGAGCTGCGTGCCAACATGCGCTGCGCCGGCGCGCTGCGGATCGATCACGTGCTCGGCCTGGCGCGCCTGTTCTGGGTGCCCGACGGCGCTGCGGCCAGCGCCGGCGGCTACGTGCGCTCGCCGCTCGACGAGCAACTGGCGGTGCTCGCGCTCGAGAGCCACCGCGCGCAGTGCATGGTGATCGGCGAGGACCTCGGCACCGTGCCGGACGGGCTGCGTGAGCGGCTCGCCGCCGAGCACGTGCTGTCCACGCGGCTGTTCTACTTCGAGCGCGACGCGCGCGGCGATTTCGCCGCCCCGCAGGACTACCCCGCCCTCGCCGCCGCGGGCATCGCCACCCACGACCTGCCGCCGCTGCCCGGCTGGCTGGCCGGCCACGACCGTCGCCTCAAGCGCGAGCTTGGTCTGTACCCCACGCCGGACCACGAAGAGCAGGACGAGGGCGAGCGCCGCGCCGACCGCGCGCGGGTGCTGGCCCTTGCCGCGGCTGCCGGCGTGCCGCCCGACGCACCGGCGAGCGCAGTGGCGCAGGCGGTCTACACGCGCCTGGCGGCCAGCCCGGCGCTGCTCACGCTGGTGCAGCCCGAGGACGTGCTGGGCGTCGAGGCGCAAGTGAACCTGCCGGGCACCGGCGATGCGCAGCACCGCAACTGGAGCTTGCGCTTGCCGGTGGACGTGGCCGCCCTCACCGCCGCGGCGCAGCCGCTCGCGCAGGCGATCGCCGCGGCACGTCCGCCGCCGCGCCCGGCGCCGGTGCCGGCCGTGCCGCGCGCCACCTACCGCCTGCAACTGCATGCCGGATTCACCTTCCACGATGCGGCGCGGATCGTGCCGTACCTCGCCGCGCTCGGCGTGAGCCATCTGTACACCTCGCCCATCCTGCGCGCGCGCGCCGGCAGCACGCACGGCTACGACGTGGCGGACTTCGGCATGCTCAACCCCGAGCTCGGCGGCGAGGCGGGTTTCGCGGCGCTGTGCGCGGCGGCGCGCCGCCATGGGCTCGGCATCATCGTGGACCACGTGCCAAACCACATGGGCGTGGGCCAGGCCGACAACGCCTGGTGGCTCGACGTGCTCGAGTGGGGCGCCGCCTCGCCGCACGCGGCGGTATTCGACATCGACTGGGAGCCGGACAAGCCCGAGCTGCGCGGGCGGGTGATGGTGCCGTTCCTGGGCGATCACTACGGCGCGGTGCTCGAGTCCGGCGCGCTCGAACTGCGCTTCGCGCCAGCCGAGGGCAGCCTCAGCCTGTGGTACGGACCCCATCGCCTTCCGCTCGCCCCGGCGACGTACCGGGGGCCGCTGCGCATGGCCGCGGCGCTGGCGGCGCGTCAGGACGGCGCCCTCGCCGCGCGCCTGCGCATGCTCGCGCACGATGCCCGCCGCGCCGGCGCGCGCGACCCGGAGCAGGCCCGCGCGGCCGGCGCGGCGCTCAAGGCCGCGCTCGCGGCGCTGTGCCGCGACGCGCCCGGCGCCGCGGCGTATCTCGCGCAGGCAACGCAGGCCTACGCCGGCACGGCGGTGCGCGGGCGAGCGCGGCTCGACCGGCTGATCGAGCGCCAGCACTACCGCCCCGCCTACTGGCGCGTGGCGGCGGACGAGATCAACTACCGGCGCTTTTTCAGCATCAACGAGCTCGCCGGCATCCGCCAGGAGCACCCGCCGGTGTTCGAGGCCACGCATGGACGCGTGCTGGCGGCGCTGCGCGCAGGCGCCATCCAGGGCATCCGCATAGACCATGTGGACGGGCTGTACGACCCCGCCGGCTATCTGGCGCGCCTGGTCGCGGCGGCCGGCACCGCCACGCCCGCCGGGCCGTGGCTGTGGGTGGAGAAGATCCTCGCCGGGCACGAGGTGCTGCCGCCCACCTGGCCGGTGGCCGGCACCACCGGGTACGAGCTCATCGCGCTGCTCACCGCCGTGCAGCTCGAGCCGGCCGGTCTCGCCGCGCTCGTGCGCCTGTACCGCCGCTACACCGGCGAGACGCGCCCCTACGCCGAGGTGGTGCGCGCCTGCCGGCTCGAGATCATGGACGAGGAGCTCGGGGCCGAGCTCCAGGTGCTCGCCACGCGCGCCGACCGCCTCGCCGAGCAGCACCCCGCCAGCCGCGATTACACGCGCGCGGCGATGCTGCGCGCGCTCACCGAGATCGTGGCGGGCTTTCCGGTGTACCGCACCTACGTCACGGAAGCGGGGACGTCCGACACCGACCGCCAGCACCTCGACTGGGCGGTGGGGCTCGCGCGGCGCAACCGGCGCCTGGCGCAGACGGGCATCTTCGAGTTCGTGCGCGCGGCGCTCGCCGCCGAGCTGCCCGACGCCGGTGCGCGCCACTGGCCGCGCGCGCTCACGCTGGAGCTGGCCATGAAGTTCCAGCAATACACCGCGCCGGTGGCGGCCAAGGCGGTGGAGGACACCGCCTTCTACCGCTACGTGCCGCTGCTCGCCACCGCCGAGGTCGGCAGCGAGCCGGCGCGCGCCGCGCTCGCAGCGGACGGCTTCCACCGCGCCGTGGCGGCGCGCGGGCAGACCCACCCGCACGCGCTCTCGCCCACCACCACGCACGACACCAAGCGCAGCGCCGACGTGCGCGCGCGTCTGGCGGTGCTGACGGAGGACCCGCGCGGGTGGGCGCAGTGCCTGTCGCGCCTCACGCGCATGGCAGGTCCGGCACGCCGAGCCGCCGGCGATGCGGTGTCGCGGCGCGACGAGTGGTACCTGTACCAGACGGTAATCGGCAGCTGGCCGGGCGATCCGGCGGCGGTGGACTGGGACGGCTACGTCGAGCGCGTGGCCAGTCACCTCATCAAGGCGGTGCGCGAGGCCGGCGAGCGCACCTCGTGGGCGAGCCCCGACGGCGAGTACGAGGCGGCGCTCGAGCGCTACGTGCGCCACGCGCTCGACCCGCGCCGCAGCCGCCCGCTGCTGGACACGCTGGCGCGCTACGTGGCGAGCATCGCACCGGCCGCCGCCAGCAATGCCATCGCGCAGGCGCTGCTCGCGCTCACCGTGCCCGGCATTCCGGACCTCTACCAGGGCAGCGAGGGCGAGCACCTCGCGCTCACCGACCCGGACAACCGCCGGCCAGTGGACTACGCGGCGCGCGTGGACGCGCTGCTGCGGCCGCCCGGCGCCGACCTTGCCGATCTGGATGCCGCGAAGGCGCGCGTGGTGCGCACCGCGCTGGCCCTGCGCGCGCGGTGTGCGCGGGCCTTCACGGACGGCGCCTACACGCCGATCGCCGCCGATGGCGAGCACGCCGCGCGCGTGATCGCCTTCGCGCGCGGGCAGGACGTGGCGGTCGTCGTCCCGCGCCTGGTGCTGCCGCTCACGCTTGGCGGTACGCGCCCGCCGGTGGGCGCCGCATGGACCGACACGCAGGTCGCCCTGGGCGAGGGACGCTGGCGCGACTGTCTGACCGGCTACATTCATGACGGCGGTACGACGCCGGTTGCGCATCTGCTGCGCGAGCTGCCCGTGGCGCTGCTCGAGCACGCTGGTAACGGCGACGGACCGTCCGGCGGATAGAGACGGCCATGCGCTGAAGCCCGGTTCGAGGCGTTCGCTCGCATGACAGTGAACCGCCGGCCTGCGGCTTGCTCAAAGCAGTACCTGCCGTATCGGGCCCTTGCGGTGGCGCCAGCAGCCGTCCAGGAAAATGCCTCATGAGTTCGAGGACACCTTTCGCCGCCGCCAGCCCGGTACGGCGCCGTCGCCGCATGGCCTGGCGGCGGTGACCCGAGGCGGAATCAGGCAGCGGTGGTACTGCAAGGCGAAACCCTGAACGATGGTGCGGAAGTTTCCGGCGCGCTGGAACGCGTGGCGGCGGACGCTCTGACGGTGCGCCGTCGCCGCTGCGGCAAAGGCTGGATGTACTTCGACCACCGCGGCCGGCGCATCCGGGACCAGAACACGCTGACGCGCATTCGCAGCCTTGGGATCCCGCCTGCCTACCGGGACGTGCGCATCGCCCCGGACGAGCGCGCGCATCTGCAGGCAGTGGGGCGGGACGCGCAGGGGCGGCTTCAGTACGTCTACCACCCGGACTGGAAGCGGGTGCGCGACCACCGCAAGGTAGAGCATCTGGCGGCGCTCACGGCTGCCCTGCCGCGCCTGCGCCGGCGCGTGGCGGCTGACCTTCGCCGCGCCAGCCTGGACCGGCGCAAGGCGCTGGCCGCCGTCGTGGCGCTGATCGACCGCACGCACATCCGTGTCGGCTGCGAAGGTTATGTCCATACCGGCCGCAGCCGCGGCGCCGCCACGCTGCTCAAGCGGCATGTGTGCATCGAAGGTTCCCGGCTCAGCCTGAGCTTCCTGGGCAAGCGCCGTCAGCCGGTGGCGTGCGACCTCACCGCCCCGGCGCTGGCAAGTGCGCTGCGCGAGCTCGGCTCCCTGCCGGGCGCACGCCTTTTCCAGTACCGGGACGGGACCGGGCGGGTGCGCCGCGTGACCGCTGGGGACGTGAACGCGTACCTGCGGGACATCGTGCAGGCGCCGGTCACGGCCAAGGATTTTCGCACCCTGGCGGCCACGGCCGTGGCCGCGGAGCGCCTGGCGGCTATTGAACCGGCGGCGTCCGAATCGGGCCGCAATCGCCAGCTGGCACCGGTAATGCGCGAAGTCGCGCAGCTTCTGGCCAATACCCCGGCGGTGGTGCGCACGAGCTATGTGCACAGCCGGCTGGTGACGGTGTTCCTGGACGGTGAGCTGCCCGCGCTGTGGGGGGCCAGCCGCCCGAGCCGCCTGCGGTCGCGCGCGGAAACGCTGGTGGCGGCGCTGCTGTCGGAATAGCACGCAAACGCTGGCACGGGCGCCCGAACCGCCGGCGATATCCGCCCGCCTTGCGCGGCGAACCTTTCGAGCAGCCTGCTCAGATTAACGGTATGGGGCGCGCTGCCTCTTGGCCCATGGCGTCTGAACCGGCGCCTGCTGATCTGCGATTTGCCCGGCGCTTCGCGCAGTCTTGGAAAAACGATGGCCGCCTTATATCGGGCTCTTGAATGCGATAAGGGGCGCATTGACGCACTCCGGATGTCCGCTGCCTGAACTTTCGCCGCCTGCTGTGGCCAAAGTTGATGGTTTGATCAAGACGCCGACAGCGCTTTTTTCAAACTGGAAGCAATAATTGCTGCAATAACTGCCGAAGGAGAACGAATCATGATGAACTGGGCTGTGATATTCCTGATCATTGCAATTGTGGCGGCATTGTTCGGCTTCTCTGGCATTGCTGGCGTCGCGACAAACATTGCCTGGATACTCTTCGTGGTGGGCCTCATTCTTGCCATCGTGTTTATGGTGATGGGACGCCGCGGTCCCCCTGTCTGAAGTCGATCTTGCAAAGAGAACCCGCCTCGGGAATTCATCCGGAGGCGGGTTTTTTATTGCCCTGCCTTGCCTCGGCGGGCGCACCGCGTTGGCCGCGGCAAACGCAGCGCCGACGGCCTGTCGCGTGCAAGCCGCTCAGCCGACAAGAGCGCGCAGGGCGCGGCGATTCAGTTTTCCGGTCGGTCCCTTGGGCAGCTCGGCCACGAACTCGTAGCGCCGGGGGCGCTGATACGAAGACAGCTCCGACGCCTGCAGGAAGGCATCCAGCTCGTCAGCGCCGACTGGCGTTTTGGCCATTACGAAAGCGGTGACCGCTTGTCCCCAGATGTCGTCCGGCAAGCCCACGACGGCCACTTCCGCCACGGCGGGATGTTTCAGCAGTGCTTCTTCGACCGGCGCCGGCATGATGTTGATGCCGCCCGAGATGATCATGTCGTCCAGTCGGCCGCGGATGTACAGGAACTGCTCGTCGTCCATCACCCCAAGGTCGCCCGAGTGCCACCACGGCCCTTCAAACACCTGGCGCGTTTTGGCCGGGTCGTCCCACATCTCGTTGGCCACCGACGGGCCGCGGATGATGATCTCGCCCTCTTCGCCAGGCGGCCGGATGTCGTCGGCCGTGCCGCCGGGGGCGATGACCCGGACTTCGGAATTGAGCAGCGGCTTGCCGATGCTGGCGATCTTGTCCGCCCGCTCCAGGTCCTTGCTGAACATCATGGTGCCGCCGGACAGGCCCGACTCGGTGGTCCCATAGATATTGATGATGTTGGGCGTGACCAGCTCGCGAATCTTGGTGAGCGTTCCCATGTCGATCACTTCGCCGGCAAAGCCGGCCAGCTCGACGCTTTCAAAGTCTTCGGCCGTGACCGCCATCTGGAACAGCATGCGCCAGATGGTCGGCAGCAGCAGGACTACCGTGCAGCGCTCCTGACGCAGGGTGTCTATGAAGCCGCGCGGCGAGAACTGCGCCATGAACACCAGCTTGCCGCCAACGTTCAGCATCGGCAGGGCGCCGTTTTGCCAGCCCATGAACGAGGTGCTGATCGGTATCAACTGCGCGCTGTGCGGGTTGACACCAAAAATGTAGACGCCGCCGCGCGCTCCCTCCATCAGCGGCCGGTTGCGGTGGATGACGCCCTTGGGGATGCCGGTGGTTCCGGACGACAGGCAGATCAGGGCAATGTCGTGCTCGTGCACGGCCATCGGCTCGAAGTCCGGATCGTACTGTCCAAGATCGTCCGGAATGATCGGATGGCCGGTGGTGCGCGCGGCATCCAGCCCGGTTATGCCGCTGCGCACGGTAACGAAGCCGGTCAGCCAGGGCGCTTGTGCGCGAATGCGTTCGGCCTGCTCGATGAGGCTGGCGTCGTAGACCAGAATGCGCGGCGACAGACGTTGCAGGGTCTTGACCAGGATCGGCACCGACTCGCGTATGTGCAGGGCCACCGGGATGGCGCCCAACTCGTGGGCCGCGAACAGGGCCACCACGTGATTGGCCGACGGCAGCAGCATCAACGCCACCCGGTCGCCCTTGCGCACGCCAAGCTCGTGGTACAGCCGCGCCGCGCGCCGCACCTTGTCGTGCAGCTCGCCGTAGGTATAGCGAAACTGCTCGTCCACCACCGCATCGTTGGCCGGAAAGTAGGTGGCTGTGCGGCGCAGCATGCCGCGCAGGCTGTACTCCTCTCGGGGCATGGCCAGCTCCTCCTCGGTATCAGTCGGCAGCCGCTGCGCTGTTGACGAGTCTCACCGCGACGCGGCCGCACGAACAGGTTTCAGTGCCGGGCAAGCATGCCACACCGGGCGCGGCGCCCGGCAGCGGCGCCCGGGCGATCGCGCGGAATGCACGCACGGCCCGGTTATGCAGCCGCGGTGCGTTCCACGGCCTCACAACCGCCGGTGTTGCAGGGCCGGAAACCGCTCCCGCACGCGTTCCATCGCGGCCAGATCGATCGTGGCGCAGGCGGTTCCCTCGCCCATTTCGATGCGTTCCGCCAGCACTTCGCCCCACGGGCTGGCGATCAGGCTGTGCCCGTAAGTGCGCCGGCCGTTATCGTGCAGGCCGCCCTGGCCGGGCGCCACGAGGTAGCACAGGTTCTCGACCGCCCGGGCGCGGCACAGCAGGTGCCAGTGGGCGGCGCCGGTGGTTTCGGTGAACGCCGACGGCAGGACCAGGATTTGGGCGCCCCGCGCCTGAAGGGCGCGAAACAGCTCCGGAAAGCGCAGGTCGTAACACACGGCAAGGCCGATGCAGCCCAGTTCGGTGTTTACCGTCACCACGGTCTGGCCCGGTTCGATACTGGCCGATTCACGGTAGCGCTCGCCGCCCGCCGCCGATTCGCCGACGTCCACGTCGAACAGGTGAATCTTGTCGTAGCGCGCCAGGCGCTGGCCGTCGGGGCCGTGAAGCAGGCAGGCGGCGCGCACGCGCTGCGGGTCCGCGCCGCGCAGGGGGATGGTGCCGCCGATCAGGTGAATGCCGTGCCGGCAGGCGGTGTCGGCCAGGAAGTCCTGGATTGGGCCGGCGCCATCGGGTTCGGCAACTGCGAGCTTGTCCTGCTCGCGCCGGCCGAGCAGGGCAAAGTTCTCCGGCAGCGCCACCAGGCGGGCGCCGGCCTGGGCGGCCTGCCCGATCAGCCGGCCGGCTGTGGCCAGGTTCGTTTTCACGTCGCTGCCGGACACCATCTGCACGGCAGCCGCCGTGAATGTCTGCGTCATGAACTCACCCTTCCCCGCTGCGGTCGAACGAGCCCGATGTTAGCCGGCCTGTCCGGCCCGTGGTGAGCACGCGCGGCTCACAGACCGCGCCGCTTGCGGCTTGTGGCTAGAATGCCGGGCCTTTTGCCCTGCCGACGCGGCGGGCAGGGCTATGGAAAACGAGGGGGAACATGCAGCCAGGAGTCGCGGTCAGGCATCTGACCAAGGATTTCGGTGCCCTGCGGGCGGTGGACGATCTGTCGTTCAGCGTCGGTGGCGGCGAGGTGGTCGGATTTCTGGGGCCAAACGGCGCCGGCAAGTCCACGACCATGAAGATGATCACCGGCTACCTCGAACCGACCGCCGGCGCGGTCGAGGTGTGCGGCATGGATCTGGCCCGCCAGCCGTTGGCCATCAAGGCGGCCGTGGGTTATCTGCCCGAGGGCGCGCCGCTGTACGGTGACATGACGCCGCGGCGGTTCCTGGACTTCGTGGCCGGGGTGCGCGGCATGGAACCGACCGTGCGGCGCCGGCGCATCGATGCGGTAGTGGACCGCATGGCGCTGCGCGGCGTGCTGGATCAGTCGATCGAGACGCTGTCGAAGGGCTTCAAGCGCCGCGTCGGGCTGGCGCAGGCAATCCTGCACGACCCGCCGGTGCTGATCCTGGACGAGCCCACCGACGGCCTGGACCCCAATCAAAAGCACGAGGTGCGCGAGCTGATCCGCGACATCGCGGCCGACAAGGTGATCATCATCTCGACCCACATCCTGGAAGAAGTCGAGGCCATTTGCAGCCGCGCGGTGATCATCGCCGGCGGGCGCCTGCTGGCCGACGGCCGGCCGGCGGAACTGGCCAGTCGCTCGCAGTTTCACAACGCGCTGGTGCTGGTGCTCAGCGGCGCTCCGGCGGACCTGCGCGAGCAGCTGGGCGCGGTGCCGGGCGTGGCGCGCGTGGAGGTGCTCGACGAATCCGCCGGGCGGGTGCGCCTGCGCCTGCTGGCCAGCCACGGCCGCAGCCTTCTGGAGCCGGTCACCGCCCGGCTGCGCGAGGCCGGCATGCAGGCCGACGAGCTGTACGTGGAACAGGGGCGGCTGGACGATGTGTTCCGGCAGCTGACACACGAGGTGGCCGGCCGGGAGACGCGTTCATGAATGCCATGCTGACCGTGCTGCGGCGCGAACTGGCCGCGTATTTCTATACTCCGCTGGCCTATGTGTTCATCGTGATCTTCCTGTTCATGAACGGGATTTTCACGTTTTATCTGGGCCAGTTCTTCAGCCGTGGGCAGGCCGACCTGCTGGCGTTCTTCCAGTTCCACCCGTACCTGTACCTGGTGCTGATTCCGCCGGTGGCGATGCGCCTGTGGGCCGAGGAGCGCAAGACCGGCACGCTGGAGCTGCTGATGACGCTTCCGATCACCACCGGCCAGGCGGTGCTCGGCAAGTTCCTGGCCGCCTGGCTGTTCACGGCGGTCGCGCTCGCGCTGACCTTCCCGATCTGGATCACGGTCAGTTATCTGGGCGATCCGGACCACGGCATCATCGTCGCGGGCTATCTGGGCAGTCTGCTGATGGCCGGCGCGTACCTGGCCATCGGCGCCTGCATCTCGGTGCTGACCAAGAGCCAGGTGATCGCCTTCGTGCTGTCGGTGGTGGTGAGCTTTCTGTTCATCGTCAGCGGCCTGCCGATCGTGCTCGATTTCTTCGGCGCCTGGGCGCCGGCCTGGCTGACGCAGGCGGTGGCCTCGCTGAGTTTTCTTCGGCATTTCGAGGCCATCCAGACCGGCGTCATCGAGCTGCCGGACATCGTCTATTTCGCCAGCATGATCGGCGTGTGGCTGTACGCCAACACGGTGCTGGTGGAAGCCAAGAAAGCCGCCGGCTGAGCCGGGCACAGGAGTCATCGCATGCGACGCGGAATTCTTTCGACCGGCAGCCTGGTGCTGGCCGTGGTGTTGCTGCTGGCGATCAACATCCTGGCCGCCACGGTGCTGGGCGGCTGGCGCCTGGACCTGACCCAGAACCGGCTGTACACGCTCAGCGAGGGCTCACGCGCGGTGGTGCGCAAGCTCGAGGAGCCGATCACGCTGAACCTGTTCTTCTCGCAAAAAGCCCTGCGCGACGTGCCGCAGATCCAGGCCTACGCCGCCCGCGTGCAGGCGCTGCTCAAGGAATACGCCGAGCAGTCGCGCGGCAGGCTGCAACTGAAGATCATCGACCCGGAGCCGTTCTCGGACGCCGAAGACCGGGCGGTGCAGTTCGGCCTGCGCGGCATGCCGCTGGGCGGCGCGGGCGGCGAGAGCGCCTACTTCGGCCTGGCCGCCACCAACAGTACCGACGGTGAGGAGGTCATCCCGTTCCTGTCGCCGAGCAGCGAGGACACCCTCGAATACGACCTGACGCGCCTGATCTACAAGCTCAGCCAGCCCAAGCGGCCGGTGGTGGCAGTGATGAGCTCGCTGCCGGTAAACGGCTCGATCGTGCCGATGACCCAGCAGCAGGCGCCGCCGTGGGCGGTAATCGAGCAACTGCGCGAGCTGTTCGAGGTGCGCGTGTTGTCGAGTTTCGACAAGAAGATTCCCGACGAAGCCGACCTGCTGATCCTGATCCACCCGAAGGATCTGTCGCCGGCGACGCTGTTCGCCATCGACCAGTACGCCCTGCGCAAGGGGCGCGTGCTGGCGCTGCTGGACCCCTACAGCGACGTGGAAGCGCCGCCACGCGACCCGATCATGCCGACCATGAACCTGCCCAAGACCGGCTCGGATCTGGGGCCGCTGCTGGGCGCCTGGGGCGTGGAGCTGAAAGACGGCGTGGTCGCCGACCGCGAAGCGGCGCGCATGGTGTCGTTCCGCGAGGACGCCCCGCCGCAGGAGTACCTGGTCTGGCTGGACTTGCAGGCCGGCCGCTTCGACCTGAAGGACGTGGTCACGGCGCGCCTGAGTCAGATGTACATGAACACGGTCGGAGCGTTGCTTCCCAAGGCCGACGCGAAGGTTGAGTTCACGCCGCTGATTTCGTCCAGCACGCAGGCCATGCTGGTCAGCACCGAAGGTCTGGACAAGCCGGATCCGGCCAGCCTGCTGCGGGACTTCAAGCCGGCCGACCAGAGCTACCCGTTCGCCGCCCGCGTGCAGGGCACGCTCATGACGGCCTTCCCGGACGGGCCGCCCGAAGGCGCCGAGGCGCCGGCGCAGGTGCTCAAGGAATCGGCCACGCCGGCCAACCTGATCCTGATTGCCGACGCCGATTTCATCTACGACCGCTTCTGGGCGCAGATCGGCGAGTTTCGCGGCAGCCGCATGGTGCAGCCCTTCGCCGACAACGGCGCGTTCTTCATCAACGCCGTCGACAACCTGACCGGCAGCGGCGACCTGATCAGTGTGCGCTCGCAGGGCACCTACGCGCGGCCGTTCACCGTGGTGCAGGCCATGAACCGCGCCGCCCAGGAGGAATTCCGCGCCGCCGAGCAGCGCCTGCAGGCGGAACTGCAACAGACCGAACAGAACCTTGCCCAGCTGCAATCCAGCCGCAGTGAGCAGGCCGGCCCGCTGATGAGCGCCGAGCAGCAGCAGGAGATCGAGCGCTTTCAGGCCGAGCGGGTGCGCCTGCGGCGCGAACTGCGCGAGGTGCAGCACCGGCTGCGCCAGGACATCGACCGCCTGGAGACGCGCCTGAAATTCGTCAACGTCGCCCTGGTGCCGCTGCTGATCGGATTTGCCGCCGCGCTGGTGGCGCTGACCCGCGGTCGCCGCCGCAGCACGGGGGACCATCATGTCGCGGGCTAAGTGGATTCTGGCCGGCGTCACGCTGGCACTGGTGCTGTTCACGCTGTGGGCGGTGCGTGATACCGGCCAGCGCAGCGGCTACCTTGCCCATGCGGAAAAACTGTTCCCCGACCTGCCGGCGCAGGCGGCCGCCGTGCGGCGCATCGAGATCCTTTCGGCCGGCCAGCAGGTCACCCTGCAGGGCAGCGGCAGCGACTGGACGGTGGTCGAAAAACACGATTTCCCGGCCGATCCGGCCAAGGTGCGGGCGCTGCTGGAGGGCCTGGCCGGCCTGACGCTGATCGAGCCGCGCACGGCCGATCCGGCCCGCCACGCGGCGCTGAACCTGCAAATGCCCGACGCGCCCGACGCCCGCGGCGTGCTGGTGCGCGTGCTGGGCGAGAACGACACCGTGCTGGCGGCAGTGCTGCTCGGCAAGCCACGCGCCGCGGCCGGGCAGGGCCCGCGACAGATGTTCGTGCGCCGGCCGGACGAGGATCAGACCTGGCTCACCGACGGCGCCGTCGATCCGCAGCGCACGCCGCCGCTGTGGCTGCGCGGCGAGGCCTTCGACCTGCCGCAGGCCAGGGTGCGCGCGGTGCGCGTGCAGCACCCGGGCCAGACGCCGCTGCTGGTCTCGCGCACGGCGCCGGAGGCGAGCTTCAGCCTGCAAACGCCCCTGCCCAAGGGGCGCGATCCTCAGCCATCGACCATCGGCGCGGTGGCCTATGGCCTGCAACGCCTGCCGCTGCAGAACGTGTTCAAGGCCAACGAAGTGTCCGGCGACTGGTCGCAGGCGGTCAGCGTCGCGTTCGACACCTTCGATGGGCTGACCGTCACCGCCCACGTGCTGAGCTTGAACGGCGTGCCGCACGTGCGCCTGTCGGCAGCGGTGGCGGCCGACGCCAGCCCCGAACAGCGCGTCGCCGCGAGCGCCGAGGCCGAGCGCATCGCTCGACAGACGGCGGACTGGGTGTTCGTGGTGCCGCCGCACACGGCCGCGACGTTCACCCCCACCCTGGACAACCTGCTGGTGCCCCTGGCGCCGCCGCCGAGCGATTCGACCGACGCGCCCATCATGCCGGGCCGGCCCGGCATGATGCCCGGCATGCGCCCGCCGGGCATGCCACCGGGCATGTAAAGCGCCAGCATCGGCGCACCGGCTGCCCGGCTGCCCGGTTCGAGCGGGCCAGGAGCCGGCCGGCACCTCGCCGGCCGGGCCCGCACAGGGCGGTCGCCTACAATAGGCCACCGCCGAACACAGTCCCGCGCCATGTCCCCCTCTGTCTCCGCATCCCTGCATCTAGCATTCGATCTGCCGGCCGACATTCTTTACGACGACGCCGGCCTGGCGCGCCTGGATCAGGTCTTCCTGCGCTGGTTGGCGACCGGCGATGCAGCGCTCGCCGAACGCCTGCTGGCCGCCCGCGCGCAGCCGGATGCGCTCGGCGAGCCAGCGCATGCCGAGCTGCTGATCGCGGTCGCGCCGCATCTTGAAGATTTCATCGGCGAGCTGTTCGGCATCGGCGCGCAGGTTCGCGCCCTGCAGGCCCGCGACCAAGCGCTGGCGCCGCTGCACAGCTGCAAGCGCCAGTTCGTGCAGCGCCAGGCGGCGCGCAAGATCAGCGCCGAACAGGCCGCCGCGCAAGACGGCCCAGCGCTGGCGGCGCAGCTCGAGGCGCTGTTTGGCGAGCCGTTCTCTGAGCTGACCTTCGCCCGCCATGTGAACGACTGGTCCGAGGCTGCCGAGCAGCATGGCGAGGCGCTCGATCTGGCGCTGCGCTACGCCGGCTGGGCGCTGCACACCCCGGCCGGGCAGGCGGCGCACGTCGGCGGCGTACTGTTTCGCGAGCCGCACAAGCTCGACCCGCAGCGCCTGGTGCCGCTCGAAACGGTGCAGGAAGCGGTCATCACCCGCCACCGGCTGGACGGCCCGCTGCGCCGGCGCGAGGGTTTCGCGCTGACCGATCCGGGCGGCGATCGCGCCTACGTGCAGGACCACGCCCATTACTGCATCTGGTGCCACCACCAGGGCAAGGATTCGTGCTCGCACGGCCTGCGCGAGAAATCGGGCGCCTTCAAGTCGAGCGCGCTCGGCGTGCCGCTGCAGGGCTGCCCGCTCGACGAACGCATCTCCGAGATGAACCAGCTCAAGGCGGCCGGCCACAGCGTCGGCGCGCTGGCGGTGGTCACGGTCGACAACCCGATGGTGGCCGGCACCGGCCACCGCATCTGCAACGACTGCTCCAAGGCCTGCATCTATCAAAAGCAAGAGCCGGTCGACATCCCGCAGGTGGAGACGGGCACGCTCAGGGACGTGCTGGCGCTGCCCTGGGGCTTCGAGATTTACAGCCTGCTCACGCGCTGGAATCCGCTGAACCTCGAACGCCCGCTGCCGCGCCCGGCCAGCGGCCGCAAGGTACTGGTGGCCGGCATGGGCCCGGCCGGCTACACGCTGGCGCATCACCTGCTGAATGACGGCCACGCCGTGGTCGGCGTCGATGGCCTGAAGATCGAGCCGCTGCCGGCGGACCTGACCGGCGTCGAAGCCGACGGCACGCGTCGCCCGCCGCGCCTGATCCGCGATGTGAACGAACTGCTGGAACCGCTCGATGCGCGCGTCATGGCCGGCTTCGGCGGCGTGGCCGAGTACGGCATCACCGTGCGCTGGGACAAGAATTTCCTGAAGCTGATCCGCCTGCTGCTGGAGCGGCGGACCGGTTTCAGCCTGCACGGCGGCGTGCGCCTGGGCGGCACGCTGACGCTGGACGATGCCTTCGGTCTGGGCTTCGACCACCTGGCGCTGGCCATGGGCGCCGGCCGGCCGCGCTACGTGGATGTGCCAAACGGCCTGGCCCGCGGCGTGCGCCAGGCCTCCGATTTTCTGATGGGCCTGCAACTGACCGGCGCGGCGCGGCGCGATTCCATCGCCAACCTGCAATTGCGCCTGCCGGTGCTGGTGATCGGCGGCGGCCTGACCGCCATCGACACCGCCACCGAGGCGCTCGCCTACTACCCGCTGCAGGTGGAAAAGTTCCTCGTCCGCTACGAGACGCTGTGCGCCGAACGCGGCGAGGCGGCGGTGCGCGCCGCCTGGGATGGCGAAGAACGGCAGATCGCCGACGAGTTCATCGCCCACGCCCGCGCCATCCGCGCCGAGCGCGCCGCGGCGGTGGCGCAGGACCGACCGGCGCGGGTGCAGGAGCTGCTGCAATCCTGGGGTGGCGCCACGCTGGTGTACCGCCGGCGCCTGACCGAGGCGCCCAGCTACACGCTCAATCACGAGGAAGTCCACAAGGCACTCGAGGAAGGCATCGGCTTTGCCGAGTGTCTGGCGCCGCTGGCCGTGCAGGTGGATGCGCACGGCCACGCCAGCGGTCTTGAGGTGGAGCGCCAGCTGCCGGGCGAGGACGGCCGCCTGCAACCCGGCGGCGAGCGTCAGGTGCTGCCGGCGCGGTCCATCCTGGTGGCCGCAGGCACGGTCCCGAACACCGTGCTCGCGCGCGAGGCGCCGGGCGCGCTGCCGCTCGACGGCGGTTTTTTCCGGACGCTCGACGGGCAGGGGGGGCCCCAGCCGGCGCCGCGCCTTGCCAAGTCCGGCGCAGTGCCGATGCTCGCCCAGCGCCGCGCCGACGGCCGGGCGGTGAGTTTCTTCGGCGATCTGCACCCGAGCTTCGCCGGCAACGTGGTCAAGGCCATGGCCAGCGCCAAGCGCGGCTATCCCGTCATCAGCCGCCTGCTTGCCGCACGCGCGCCGGCCAGTGCCGAGCCCGCCGCCGACTTCCACGCCCGCCTGCGCGGCTTGCTCACCGCCCGCATCGAGCGCGTGCAGCGCCTGACGCCGACCATCGTGGAAGTGGTGGTGCATGCGCCGCTGGCAGCGCGGCGCTTCGAGCCTGGCCAGTTCTACCGCCTGCAAAACTTCGAGACCCTCGCCCGCCGCGACGACGGCACCACGCTGGCCATGGAGGGCCTAGCCCTGACCGGCGCCTGGGTGGACCGCGAGCGCGGTCTGGTGGCGCTGATCGTGCTGGAGATGGGCGGCTCGTCAGACCTGTGCGCGCACCTGGCGCCCGGCGAGCCGGTGGTGCTGATGGGCCCGACCGGCACGCCGACCCGGATTCCGGCCGGCGAGACCGTGGTGCTGGCCGGCGGGGGCCTGGGCAACGCCGTGCTGCTGTCGATCGGCAAGGCGCTGCGGGCGGCCGGCTCGCGCGTCGTCTACTTTGCCGGCTACAAGCACACGCAGGACCGCTACCACGCGACCGACATCGAGGCCGCCGCCGACGTGGTGGTGTGGGCCTGCGACCAGGCGCCCGGCTTCACGCCCGGCCGGTCGCAGGACCGGGCGTTTACCGGCAACATCGTGCAGGCCATGCACGCCTACGCGGCCGGGGAACTGGGCGAGGTGGCGATTGCCCTGTCGGACGTCGACCGCATCATCGCCATCGGCTCGGACCGCATGATGGCGGCCGTGACCGCGGCCCGCCACGGTGTGCTGGCGCCGCACCTGAAATCGCACATCGCCATCGGCTCCATCAACTCGCCGATGCAGTGCATGCTGAAAGAGGTCTGCGCCCAGTGCCTGCAGGGCCGGCGCGACCCGGCCAGCGGCCGGCCGCTGGCCCCGGTGTTCACCTGCTTCAACCAGGACCAGCCGCTGGACGAGGTGGACTTCGCCTGCCTGGGCCAGCGCCTGCGCCAGAACGGCGTGCAGGAAAAACTCACCGCCCAGTGGATCGACCGCTCCCTGCGCCGGCTGGGGCTGCGGACGGAGTGAAGAAGCGCCGATTTAGTCAGATTTCCTCTCGGGTGTTATGCCTCCCAACGCACAGAACTGACGCCTCATGAAACAGTTTCCCCCTGTTGCCGCAATCACCCCAGAGCAGTTTGAACTACTGGTGAAGCGATGGCTCGATTCCGGCGGACAGAAATTGGAGAGCTTCGAGACCGCCCACTTGGACCAGCTAGAAGGAATAGACGGAGAGTATACGTTCGACGTCACGGCGCGATTCAAAGCACTGGGCGGGGCGAACTTCATTGTCATAGTCGAATGCAAGAAGCACAAAAACCCGATCAAGAGGGAGGTCGTTCAAACCCTGCGCGATAAGCAGCAGTCAGTTGGTGCACAGAAGGCGATGGTAGTCTCCACATCGGCTTTTCAGAGCGGCGCCATCGAGTACGCTTCATCGCACAACATTGCGCTTGTTCAGATCATCGGCGGACAGGCCGTTTATATCCGGAACAGCCTGACTCGGCCTGAAGCCCGCGTCCTTGAGTATGCGGAAGACTACGTCGGATTTTTCTACGGGTCTAACCCTGATGGAAGACTGCTGTTTCCTCAGTTGCTAAGCTTGCGAATGCCACGCGAAATGGAGCAATTCCTTGAGCCCGAGTAGCCAGCGTAGGGTGGGCAAAGCGCAGCGTGCCCACGCGGACACGGCGCCAGTCGCCGCATCGGGCTCATCGAAACCTCGTCAGAACTGCGTGGGCACGGCCTTATGGCCTTTGCCCACCCTACGCTGGCTGCGCACTTCGGCGTCGCTCATCGGCGCGTTGGGCGTCAAAATCACCGTCTGTCGGTGCCAGGAGGGATGAAACGCGATGTTCAATCTACTGATGTTCAACGTCGATTGGCAGTCCGGAAGAGTCACGATCCCCGCTGGGCGAATTCTCGAGTACACCGACGATCCAATTTCCGCTCAGTTTAGGAACGGGAAGAAGGAATTATTGTTAGATCAGCTCGCGTCGTTACCGTGCATTTTCTGCGAAGAGGGGACCGAAGACGAAGTCGCGCGCGTCGGGCAGATCAATCGAGCGAATAACAATGGGAGAGACGTCGCTCTAGAAATCTCTTTTGATCCCGAAGTTCCTCCACTGCGAAACAGTCTGATCTACGCGAATCGCTCAGAACTCGAAATGCCGCAGGAGTTCGAGTTCTCAAGGAATCACTGGGCGGTAAAAGACGTGGATCTGTACCGCTTTCTCCTCCGAGCGATTCGACCTCGCCGCCAGCGCCCCACGGTATTTCAGATCCCTGAACACGAAAGCATCGAGACGGCTCTTGCGTCAGCAATGATGCCCTTTGATTCGGCGTTCGACATGGTCTACAGCAGCATACGCGAGGCTGCCGAGAGCGCTGGCCTTCGATGCAGGCGAGCCGATGACATCTGGGAAAATGCTTCAATCATTCAAGATGTCGTCTCACTAATTGATCGTTCACGAATCGTTGTATGTGACTGCACCGGTCGCAATCCAAACGTCTTTTATGAAGCCGGCATCGCGCATACCCTTGGACGCGATGTAATCCTCCTCACGCAGAGCGAGAATGACATTCCTTTCGACCTTCGGCATCTTCGCTATATCAAATACCTCAATAACGGCGAGGGCCGCGCGGCAATGAAGCAAAAGCTGCATGAGCGGATGCAGACATTGCTGGGCCACTGAACGGGCAGCCCGTAGGTTGGGGTGAGCCTGCGAACCCCAACATTTCATGACATGTCGTGACAAGCCAAACAATGGCAGAAATGCGATATCGGCGTGCGGATGCAAAAGGCGGCACCTACTTCTTCACGGTGAACCTTGCGGAGCGTCAACTTCGCTTGCTGGTAGACCACGTGGCGGTTTTGCGCGCGGCTGCGAAAGAGGGGAAACGGCGGCACCCTTTTTACATTGATGCATTCGTGATCTTGCCGGATCACCTGCACGCAATGTGGACGCTGCCAGAAGGCGACGATTATGTTCAGCACGGACGCGTCAGCAGCGCGGCGCAGTGGCCACATTGGAGCATCCATCGGCATATCGTGGAGGGCGCCCTGGGTTGCGATTGGGGCGGGGAGACCAACGGAAGAGATGAAAGTGGATATGGCGAGCGCTGAAATGACTCACGTTGGGGTTCGCGGGCTCACCCCAACCTACGGGCTGATGCACGGACGGTTGCGGGCCGGATTGCCGCTATCGAGCTACGCCGGTCCAATCCGCCGCGCTGTTAGTTCACAGATACACGTTCAGGTTCTTCGACAGCAGCACGCTCTGGTCGAGCAGGATGGTGCGCCGCGCGATCCGCAGTTCACCCTCGACGGTGCGCAGCAGGTCCTCGCGCTGGCCGACCAGCCAGGCTTCTTCCCGCTCCAGGCGGTGGCGGTAGACGATGAAGTTCGACAGCGCACGGATTTCGTTGCCGCCGGCGGGGAAGACTTCCACGTTGGTGATCAGGTGCCGGTAGCGGGTGCGCGGGTTCTCGGACCAGGCGGTGCCGGTGTCCAGGCGCGAGGCGCGCATGCGCAGCGACTCCAGCGTCTCCTTGTAAAAGTTCATGCGCTGCGGGTCCGGCGGGGTTTCATCGCGCCGAAAGCGCGTTTCGCGGGTCGGCATCCAGTAGTGCAGGTCGTCGGTCAGCAGGCCGAACCAGCGTTCGTAGTCTTCCTGGTCCAGATAGCGCGCCTCGGCGGCGTACAGGCGGTTCACGGCGAACCACAGGGCCTGGTCGTTGGAACTGTCGATGGGCATGACGGGCCTCCTCAGCGCACGCGCGGGATGTCCCGCCATGATTGTCCGGACATGAAATCCAGCCAGCGCTGGTAGAAGGCGAGCTGGTTGACGTCGCTGTACATCGGGCGGCTGATGTTGCCCGGCAGGTCCGGATCGTCGCGGCGGCTGGTGCCCACGCGCAGGCCGTAGTGCAGGCGCTGGCGGCGGGTGACCACGCCCTCGTTGGCGCGGGTGGCGTTCTCCCAGTTCTCGCCGTCGTCCATTTCGAACACGCCGCTGGGGGAGAAGGTTTCCATGCAGGCGTCGCGCACGGCATTGCGGACCTCGTCCGGCATGTCGCGGTTGACGATGGTCCAGGCGCGCAGCTCGATGCGGCGCGGGCCCTTGGGGTGCCACACGCGCATGGTGCCGATGCCGGGCAGGTAGGAGAAGTTCGGGAACACCGAGGCCGACACCACCGAGCCGAACAGGCGCGTGGCGCGCAGCTCGCCCAGGCGGTGAGCCATCTGGGCACGTTTTTGCTGGTAGTAGGCCATGATCACCGGCCGGCGCAGGCTCATGATGCCCAGCGTACCGATGCCGTCGGTGCCGCCTTCCCAGCCGTGGCCGTTGGCGTTGGCGTGGAAGGAATCCTGTTCCACCGGCATGAACTCCGGCACCGGCTTGCCGAAGGTCATGGCCTTGGCGCCGGAGTCGTGCGTCCAGGAGGCGTGCAGGGAATCGCCGATGAAGTTCTCGACGCCGAATTTCCAGTTGGCCTGAAAGTCGTTTCGCACGCAGCCGCCGATGAACTCGGTGCCCTCGTCGGTCTGGTCCAGCACGATGTCCAGGTACCAGCGGTAGTCGCCCAGATAGTCTTCCAGCGGCGGCGCCTGCGCATCGAAGCAGGCGAACACCAGGCCCTTGTAGGTTTCCACGCGGGCGTTTTGCAGGCCCCAGCGGGACTTGTCGATCCAGCCGGCGTAGTGGGCTTCCTCGTGCTGACCCAGCAGGGCGCCGTCGGTGCCGAACGACCAGCCGTGGTAGTTGCAGGTGAACTGGCGCGCGTTGCCGCCGTCGGCAAAGCAGATGCGGTTGCCGCGGTGCGTGCAGGAGTTGGTGAACACGCGGATGCGCCCATCCGTGTGGCGGGCCACGATGACGCTGTCCTGGCCCATGTAGGTGGTCAGAAAATCGCCCGGCCGGGGCAGCTCGCTTTCGTGGGCCACGAACAGCCAGGCGCGGGCGAACACGCGCTCCAGTTCCTGCTCATAGATGGCCTGGTCCCAGAAAATCCGCCGGTCGACCCAGCCCTCGCGGGTGTCGATCAGTTGGCTCACGTCCATGTGTCGCTGCTCCTGCGCGTAGCGTGCCGGGACGCTAGCCTAGGCGGGCGCGGGGCGCCGGTCAAACGATCGTTCAGGGTGCAAACATGGCCGCCCGTGCGTGCGAATGAACAGATGGGGTGCCGTCCCGAGAACAGCCAAGCCGCGTCGCACGCGTAAAGCCGATGCAAAGGGGCCGAAGGGGGTTTCGATGGCCTCGCAGGGGGCAGGTCAGGTCTCGTTCCTGCACCTCGCCGAACTCGCAGACGGTTCGGAATGCCTCAGTCGACGGCTGCATCGCCTGACCGTTCTGTCAAGGCGCTGTAACCAGATTCCGCAAAGTTAGGGGAACGCCCTTTCTGGCCCGGCCACAGGAATCGCACGCGATTCCTTGTCCCCCAACGCGCGGAGGAAGATTGCCATGGCACGCCGTTCGAAATTCACCATCGACCGCAACCGCCGCCACTTGCTCCAGAGCGGAGGCGCCGTCGCCGGGCTCGCGGCTCTCGGCGGCCTGCCGCTGCGCGCCTTCGGCTTCCCGAGCGGCAGCCGGGTCGAGACGCCCTGCGGGGTGCAGGCCGGCGACGTGCTGGCGGACCGGGCGATCCTGTGGTCCCGCGCCGACCGCCCGGCGCGGATGTGGGTGGAGCTCGCGAGCCGCCCGGACTTTCGCGACGCGCGCCTGCTGCGCGGGCCGGCGGCGCTGCCGGCCGGCGACTTCACCGCCAAGCTCGACGTCACCGATCTGGAGCCCGGGCAGGACGTCTTCTATCGGGTGTTCTTCGAGGATCTGCTCGGCGAGGCCCTGCCCAGCGAGCCGGTGGCCGGAAGGCTGCGCACACCGCTGCCCGCGGGGCTGTCGCCGGGCCAGGCGAGGCACAGGCGGCACGGCCGGGATCGGGGCCTGCGCTTCCTGTGGTCGGGGGACGTGGCCGGCCAGGGCTGGGGCATCAACCCGGCGTGGGGCGGGATGCGCATCTTCGAGACCATGCGCGCGCTCGAACCGGACTTCTTCATCCACTGCGGCGACAGCATCTACGCCGACGGGCCGCTGCAGGCCAGCGTCATCCTGCCGGACGGCTCGGTCTGGGAGAACCTGGTGACACCGGAGAAGGCCAAGGTGGCCGAGACGCTGGACGAGTTCCGCGGCAACTATCGCTACAACCTGCTGGACGACAACCTGCGCCGCTTCAACGCCGAGGTGCCGATGCTCGCCCAGTGGGACGACCACGAGGTGGTGAACAACTGGTTTCCGGGCGAGGTGCTGACCGACCCGCGCTACACGGAAACCCGCGTCGACCTGCTGGCGGCGCGCGGCCACCGGGCTTTCGTGGAGTACATGCCGGTGCGCTTTGGCGAGCGCGAGCGGCTGTTCCAGCGGTTCCCGTACGGCCCCAGCGCCGAGGTCTTTCGCATCGATCTGCGCAGCTTTCGCGGGCCCAACACCGCCAACGACCAACCGGCCAGCGGGCCGCAGACGGCCTTCCTCGGCAGCGAGCAGCTGGAGTGGCTCAAGCGCGCCCTGCTGGAATCGACCGCGACCTGGAAGATCATCGCCTCGGACATGCCGATCGGGCTGATCGTGCGCGACGGCGCCGCCTTCGAGAACGGCGCCAACGGCAACCCGGGCGCGCCGCTCGGCCGCGAACTGGAGCTCGCCGAACTGCTCGGCTTCGTACGCCGCCACCAGATCGAGAACCTGGTCTGGTTCACCGCCGACGTGCACTACACCGCCGCCCACCACTACCACCCGGACCGGGCCGCGCTGCGCGATTTCCTGCCGTTCTGGGAGTTCGTCAGCGGCCCGCTGAACGCCGGCACCTTTGGCCCCGGCGAGCTGGACGGCACCTTCGGGCCCGAAGTGGTGTTCGAGAAATCGCCGCCGCCCGGGCAGGCCAATCTGCCGCCCTCGGCGGGCTTGCAGTTCTTCGGTCAGGTGGACATCGACGCCGCGACCGAAGTCATGACGGTGGCGCTCAAGGACCTCGAGGGCGCGACCCTGTTCCGGCAGATGCTGGAGCCCAGGCGCCGGCATTCGCGATAGCCACCGGACTGCCGGCTGCCGGAGCCCGGGCAGCCGGCCGGTTTCGTGTGCTTGCCGCCTGCCTCAACGCGTGGGGGCGGGATCTTCGGGCGCGCTTCAGGCCGCTGGTCAAACGATCGTTCAGGATGCGAACATGGCCGCGGTTACGCTCGATTGAACAAATACAGATGCGGTGCCGCCGCAGAGCAGCCCCCAAGCCGCGTCACACGCCGGGCAGGAGGAGCGATGAGTCATACCGAGGCCGTGCGCACGCTGGCCGGCGTGCGCATAAAGCTGATGCAAGGCCCGCCACAGGCGTCAGGCGCCCATCCGGTGCTGTTCCTGCACGGCGCGGGTGGCGCCAGCCAGTGGCTGCCGTTCATGGATCTGCTGGCGCAGTGCGGCGCATTGTCGGTGCCGGAGCATCCGGGTTTTGGCGACTCGGACACGCCACCGTGGCTCAAGCGTGTCGAAGATCTGGCCTATTACTACCTGGACGTGTTGCAGGAACTGGACCTGACCGGCGTGCACCTGGTTGGCCATAGCCTGGGCGGCTGGACCGCGGCCGCGCTGGCCATCAAGGATTGCTCGCGCCTGAAGTCGCTGACGCTGATTTCGGCCGCCGGTGTGCACGTGCGCGGCGTGGCGGGGGTCGACAACTTCATGGGCAATCCGGAGCAAACGCTGCGGGCGTTGATCCACGATCAATCCATCGCCGATCAACTGCTGGCCATGCAGATGCCGCCCGAGGAGCGCGAGCGCCAGCTCAAGAACCGCTTCACCACAGCGCGCCTGGTCTGGCAGCCGCGATCCTTCGATCCGTACCTGCCGCAGTGGCTGCACCGCATCCGCGTGCCCACGCACGTGGTGTGGGGCGAGCACGATCGCCTGTTCCCGTTGCGCATCGGGCAGGAATACCAGCGCCTGATTCCGGGCGCGCGGCTTACCGTGCTGCCCGGCTGCGGACATTTGCCGCCCATCGAACAACCGCAGACCTGCGCGCAGGTCGTGACGCAGTTTGTGAACGAGGTGAATGCGCAGGAGGGCAGGGCATGAAGTTCTTCAATTTTCACCTCATGCCCTATGCGGACATGGACGTGTCGCTGATTCGCGAACACGGCAGCGCCTGGGTCACCTTTCCGAACCGCCACTACGACCCGAAGGTCGGGGCGGCGTTGTACAACCGGTACCTTGACGAGCTGGAGTACGCCGATCGGCTCGGCTTCGACGGCGTGTGCGTCAACGAGCATCATCAGACTGCCTATGGACTGATGCCGGTGCCCGGTGTCATGGCCGGCGCCCTGGCGCGCAGCGTCAAGCGCGCCAAGATCGCGGTGCTCGGCCGGGCTCTGCCGTTGGTGAACAACCCGCTGAGCATTGCCGAAGAATTCGCAATGCTGGACAACATCTGTCACGGGCGCTTCATTGCCGGGTTCGTGCGCGGTATCGGCGCCGAGTACCACTCCACCGGCGTCAATCCGGCCGAGTCGCTGGCGCGCTTTCAGGAGGCGCACGACCTCATCATCCGCGCCTGGACCGAGCCCGGACCGTTCGAGTTCGACGGCGAGTACTACCAGTACCGCTACGTGAACCTGTGGCCGCGGCCCTACCAGACGCCGCATCCGCCGGTATGGATCCCTTCGCAGGGCTCGGCCGAGACCATCGCCTGGGCGGCGCGCCACCGCTATACCTACTGCCAGACATTGGGCGCCATCAAGACCGTGGCCGGCTTTTTCAACACGTATCGGGAAGAAGCGGACAAAGCCGGCTATGCCGCCAGCTGGGATCAATGCGCCTGGTCCACCACCATCTACGTGGCCGAGACCGACGAACAGGCCCTGCGCGAGGCCGGCCCGCATGCCGAGGCGATCCAGAACGAATTCCTGCGCATGCCGTTCGAAATGCTGCTGCCGCCCGGTTATACGTCGCTGGAATCGTTCAAGCACATCCAGCCGGACATGATCGGCAAGCCGCAGACGGTGCGCTCGCTGAACGACGCCGGCGTCATCATCATCGGCAGCCCGAGCACGGTGCGCGAGCGTCTCGCGGCTTACCAGGAACTGGCCGGTTTCAACACCGTCCTGGTGAAGACCCAGTTCGGCACCCTGCCGGCCGACATGACGCGCCGCAACATGGAAGCGATCGCGCGCGAGGTGCTCCCGTATTTTCAGGAAGGCAAGGAAGCGGGCGGTTGATGCGTGACCTGTCGACCTATCCGGTCTGTGAGAGGCAAGCCTAGGCGCTGCGCAACGCGGCAATGACCGGCGCTGTGGCGGGGCGTATGTCCCGCCACAGCCAGAACGCTTCGGCGGCCTGTTCCACCAGCATGCCCAGGCCATCGTGGCAGGCGCCGGCCCCGGCCTGCCGGGCGAGCGCCAGAAACGGCCCGGCCGCCGGGCCGTAAACAAGGTCATAGGCCACTGTTTGTGGGCTAAACACGGTTGCCGGCAAATCGGGCGCCCGGCCGCCAAGGCCGGCGGCGGTGGCGTTCAGCACCAGATCGAAAGCGCTGCCGGGCGCCTGCAGGGCCGCGGCGCGGACCGGCCCGTGGGCGGCGAAGCGTCGTGCAAGCTCGTCGGCCCGCTGCGGGGTGCGGTTCACGATCACCAGTTCCGCCAGGCCTGCGGCCAGCAGCGGGCCGACGATGCCGGCCGCCGCGCCGCCGGCACCGACCAGCAGCACGCGCCGGCCGGCGAGCGTGACACCGAGGTTCTGCGTCAGGTCGCGCAGCAGGCCGATGCCGTCGGTATTGAAGCCGGCCAGCCGGCCGTCGGGCTCGACGCGCAGGGTGTTGACGGCTTGCGCCTGCCGGGCGAGTTCGTCGCAGCAATTGGCCAGGCGATAGGCGTCTTCCTTGAACGGCACTGTGACGTTGCAGCCCCGCCCACCGTGTTCGATGAAATCCCGCAGAACCGCCGCGAAGCCGTCCAGCGGCGCCTCGATGGCCTCGTAGGTGAGCGCCTGACGGGTCTGGGCGGCGAACGCGGCGTGAATCTGCGGTGATTTGCTGTGGCCGACCGGGTGGCCGAACACGGCGTAGCGGTCCACGTCAGCCCTGCAGGTAGCCGGCGGCGTCGAGGGCGAAGTAGCTCAGGATGCCGTCGGCGCCGGCGCGCCGGCAGGCCAGCAGCGTTTCCAGCACCACCGCGCGCTCGTCCAGCCAGCCCTGCTGGGCGGCAGCCTTGAGCATGGCGTACTCGCCGCTGACCTGATAGACGAAGGTCGGCACGCGAAAGCGCTCCTTGACCCGCCGCACGATGTCCAGGTACGGCAGGCCGGGCTTGATCATCACCATGTCGGCACCTTCGGCCAGATCGAGCGCCACCTCGTGCAGGGCCTCGTCGCCGTTGCTGCAGTCCATCTGGTAGCTGTGCTTGCCGGCGCCACCCAGGTTGGTGGCCGAACCGACGGCGTCCCGAAACGGTCCGTAGAAGGCGGACGCGTACTTGGCGGAGTAGGCGAGGATGGCGGTGTTGACCAGGCCCTCGCGCTCCAGCGCCTTGCGGATGGCGCCGATGCGCCCGTCCATCATGTCGGATGGCGCCACCACGTCGGCTCCGGCGCGCGCCTGACACACCGCCTGGCGCACCAGCGCCGACACAGTGGCGTCGTTGGCCACGTAACCGTCGGCGTCGAGCAGGCCGTCCTGGCCGTGCGCGGTGTACGGATCGAGCGCCACGTCGGTGATGATGCCCAGCTGCGGCAGGGCCGATTTGAGCGCCTGCACGGCGCGCGGGACCAGGCCGTCCGGGTTCCAGGCCTCGTCCGCATGGTCGGACTTGAGGGCCGGATCGATGACCGGGAACAGCGCCAGCGCCGGAATTCCCAGATCCGCCGCCACGCGCGCGTGCTCGACCAGCAGGTCGACGCTGCGCCGCTCGACGCCCGGCATGGACGCGACCGGTTCGCGCCGCCCGTGGCCGTCCAGCACGAACACCGGGTAAATGAGGTCGGCCGGCGCCAGGCGCGTCTCGCGCACCAGCTCGCGCAAGAAGCCGTGCCTGCGCAGGCGGCGCAGGCGGGTCGCGGGGTAGCTGCGCTCGCTCATGTGCGGATCAGTCAAGACGCTCGACGATGGCGCGCAGCGCCGCAAAGATGGCATCCACCGGCTGCTCGCCGGGCACGCTGCGCAGCAGGCCGCGGTCGCGGTAATAGCCGATCAACGGCGCGGTTTCGGCTTCGTAGGTGGCCAGGCGCTGCGCGACGGTGGTTTCGTTGTCGTCGCTGCGCTGGTAGGTCTCGCCGCCACACAGGTCGCACACGCCCTCCTGTCTGGAAGGAGCGGTGTAGACGTTGTAGATGGCGCCGCAGTCCCGGCAGGTACGCCGCCCGGCGATGCGGCGCTTCAGTTCCTCGGCGCTGACTTCGATCAGGATGGCCGCCTGCAGCGGAACCCCCAGCCGATCGAGCAGTGTGCCGAGCGCCTCGGCCTGCGCCAGGTTGCGCGGAAATCCATCCAGGATGAAGTCGCGCAGGCCCTGCGGGCCGTCCAGGCGCTCCTCGATCAGACCCAGCACGATGTCATCGGACACCAGTTTGCCGGCGTCCATGGCGGCCTTGGCGCGCAGACCGACCGGACTGGCGGCCTTGACGGCCGCGCGCAGCAGGTCGCCGGTGGACAGCTGCGGCACGCCGTAGGCCTGCACCAGTTGCTTGGCCTGGGTGCCTTTGCCTGAGCCGGGGGCACCGAGCATCACGACTCGCATGAGAAATCCTTATGAAGACTTGAGGGGAAGGGAGGATGCGCGGCGCCGCCCGAGGCGGGACATGGACATCAAGCCCGTGAAAGCTAAGGTATCGGTCGGCGCAACGTCAAACGCGCCGGCGCGATGGGGGCTTGCGGCTATAATCCGGCGCCTTTTGTGCACAGCGCCTGCCGCGGCGGGCCTGCCTGGATCTTGATACACCATAAGAGGGGAAGTTCATGACCATCGACCTCGCTCTGTGGCTCGCGATCGCCGCGGGCGCAGTGGCCATCGTCTACGGCCTGCTGGCCGTGCGCTGGATCGTGGCGCAGCCGGCCGGCAATGCGCGCATGCAGGAAATCGCCGCGGCCATCCAGGCCGGCGCGCAGGCCTACCTGAATCGCCAGTACACCACCATCGCGGTGGTCGGTGTGGCGCTGTTCGCGGTGCTGGGCCTGGCCCTGGACTGGCCGACCGCGGGCGGCTTTGCCGTCGGCGCGGTGCTGTCGGGCCTGACCGGTTACATCGGCATGAACGTGTCGGTGCGCGCCAATGTGCGCACGGCGCACGCCGCCAGCGTTGGGCTCAATCCGGCGCTGCAGGTGGCGTTTCGTGGCGGTGCCATCACCGGCATGCTGGTGGTCGGCCTGGGCCTGCTGGGCGTGGCCGGCTACTACCTGGCCATGCTGCAGGTGACCGACGCCGACCATGCGCTGCACTCGCTGGTGGGCCTGGCCTTCGGCGGCTCGCTGATTTCGATTTTCGCCCGTCTGGGCGGCGGCATCTTCACCAAGGGCGCGGACGTGGGCGCCGACCTGGTGGGCAAGGTCGAGGCCGGCATTCCCGAGGATGATCCGCGTAACCCGGCGGTGATCGCCGACAACGTCGGCGACAACGTCGGTGACTGCGCCGGCATGGCCGCGGATCTGTTCGAGACCTACGCCGTGACGCTGGTGGCGACCATGCTGCTGGCGGGTCTGACCATGCAGGCGCTGGGCGTGAACGCCATCCTGTATCCGCTGCTTCTGGGCGCGGTGTCGATCCTCGCCTCGGTCGCCGGGACGTTCTTCGTCAAGGTCAGCGACGGCGGCAAGATCATGAACGCGCTGTACCGCGGCGTGGCCGTGTCGGGCGTGCTCGCCGCCGTGGCGTTCTACCCGATTTCCACCGCGCTGCTGGGCGAGCAGGCGATGAGTCTTTACTACTGCGCCCTGATCGGCCTGGCGCTGACCGCCGCCATGGTGGTCATCACCGAGTACTACACGGCCACCGAGTACGGGCCTGTACGCGGCATCGCCGAGGCCTCGCAGACCGGTCATGGCACCAACGTGATCGCGGGTCTTGCGGTGTCGATGCGCTCCACGGCGCTGCCGGTGCTGGCCGTGTGCGCGGCCATCGGCGCCTCGTATCAGCTCGGCGGCCTGTACGGCATCGCCATCGCCGCCACCGCCATGCTGTCGATGACCGGCATGATCGTGGCACTCGACGCCTACGGCCCGATCACCGACAACGGCGGCGGCATCGCCGAGATGTCCGGCCTGCCCAGCAACGTGCGCACCATCACCGATGCCCTGGATGCGGTCGGCAACACCACCAAGGCGGTGACCAAGGGCTACGCCATCGGCTCGGCCGGTCTCGCGGCACTGGTGCTGTTTGCCGACTACACGGCCAACCTGGACGCAATCGGCAAGCTGCAGGCGTTCAGCCTGTCCGACCCGGCGGTGATCATCGGTCTGTTCATCGGCGGCCTGGTGCCGTACCTGTTCGGCGCCATGGCGATGGAGGCGGTCGGCCGCGCCGCCGGTTCCGTGGTGGTGGAAGTGCGCCGCCAGTTCAAGGAGATCCCCGGCATCATGGAGGGCACCGCCAAGCCGGACTACTCCAGGGCCGTGGACATGCTCACGCGCGCCGCCATCAAGGAAATGATCGTGCCGTCGCTGCTGCCGATCCTGGTGCCGGTGCTGGTCGGCTTTGGCATGAACTACCTGATGGGGCCGGGCGCAGGCGTGAAGGCGCTGGGCGGGTTGCTGATCGGCACCATCGTCACCGGGCTGTTCGTGGCCATCTCGATGTGCACCGGCGGCGGCGCCTGGGACAACGCCAAGAAGTACGTCGAGGAAGGCCACTTCGGCGGCAAGGGTTCGGAAACCCACAAGGCGGCCGTCACCGGCGACACCGTGGGCGATCCCTACAAGGACACCGCCGGTCCGGCCATCAACCCGCTGATCAAGATCATCAACATCGTGGCCCTGCTGCTGGTGCCGCTGCTGTAACCGGCCGGCCGGGCACCTTGACGCCCTCGCCCCCGCAAGCCGGGGGGCGGGGGCGTTTTCATTTCAGGCGGCCGGACGCCGCACCGTAACCACCGCGCCGGTATCCTTGCGTCCCCTCGACACCCCACCGCTACTTGCAAGGAGCACGCAATGGGCCTGGATTCGGTCCCCGCCGGCGCCGATTTGCCGCACAACATCAACGTCATCATCGAAATTCCCAAGGATTCCGAGCCGGTCAAGTACGAGGTCGACAAGGCCTCCGGCGCAATTTTCGTCGACCGCATCCTGTCCACGCCGATGCGCTATCCATGCAATTACGGCTACATCCCGCACACCGTGTGCGGCGACGGCGACCCGGCCGACGTGCTGGTGATCCTGCCATTGACGCTGATTCCGGGCTCGGTGATCCGCTGCCGGCCGGTGGGCGTGCTGCGCATGACCGACGAGGCCGGCGGGGACGAAAAAATCCTGGCGGTGCCCGACGACAAGGTGTTCGCCGGCTACTCGCACATCCACGACATCGGCCAGGTTTCGCCGCACTGGCTCGAACGCATCGGCCATTTCTTCGAGCACTACAAGGACTTGGAGAAAGGCAAGTGGGTGAAGCTGGACGGCTGGGACGACGCGGCTGCAGCAAAGGTCCTCATTACCGAGGCTCTGCAGCGTTACGAGCGCGCGGCCGGCTAGATCGGGAGCTGGCGCTCAGCCCCCGGCTGGGGTGTTGCGCGCCACCCAGCGGCTGCCACCGGCGGCGAGCGTTTCCTTCTTCCAGAACGGCGCCCGGTGCTTGAGCTCCTCGATCAGGTAACGGCACGCAGCGAACGCCGCCTCGCGGTGCGCCGACCAGGCGGCGGTCAGCACGATGGCATCGCCAGGGTCGATCGGCCCCACGCGGTGCACGATCAGCAGCGCGTTCACCGGCCAGCGTGCGCGGGCTTCGTCCGCGATGCCGTGCAGCGCCCGCTCGGTCATGCCCGGATAGTGTTCCAGCGTCATGGCGCGCACGCTGTCGCCGTCGTTGAAATCGCGCATGGTGCCGACGAACACCGCGCAGGCGCCGCTGTCCGCACCGGCCCGGGCCGCCTGCCAGGCAGCCAGGCGGGCCCACGGATCAAACGGACCGGTGACCAGTTCGACGCTCACCTCAGCCCCCGGTGACCGGCGGAAAGAAGGCCACCTCGTCGCCATCGTTCACCGCCGCATCGGCGGCGGCATAGTCGTGATTGATGGCGCACAGGATGCCGGCCGGCAGTGCCTGGGCCCCGGTCGCCAAGCGCCAGACGTCCGCGACTCGGGCGCCGGCCGGCAGGGCGATGTCGGCCCCCTCGCGGCCGAGCGCCTCGCGCAGGCTGGCAAAAAAAAGGACGTGCACGGTCATGGTCGCAAGCTCGGTGGCAGGGCCACCATAATAGCGACCCGCGCCCCGATCGCAGTCTCCCGGCCATGAGCAAAGCCACCGACACGCCGCGCAGCCTGCGCGTGGCGGTCCTCACCTACTCCAACCGCCGCACCGCGGCCGACGACGGCAGCGGCGACCTGATCCGCGCGCGGCTGGTCGCCGCCGGTCATCGCGTGGTGGCGTCCGCCATCCGCCACGGCGACGCACCGGCCATGCGCGAATTCCTGCGCAGCTGGCTGGCCGACCCCGGCATCGACGTGGTGGTCTCGAACGGCGGCACCGGCATCACCGACTGCATGCCCGGGGCGGCCGCGCCGCTCGTCGATCACGACATCCCCGGCTTTGCCGTGCTGTTCCAGGTGCTGTCGCTGCAGGACATCGGCAGCTCCGGCATGCTCTCGCGCGCCAGCGCCGGACTGGCCGGTGGCACGCTGCTGTTCCTGCTGCCCGGATCGGAAAACGGCTGTCGCCTGGCCATGGACCGGCTGGTGCTGCCGCAGCTGGACACCACCACGCGCCCGTGCAGCCTGGCAGGATTGCTGGCCGATGAGTGAACTCACGCACTTCAACCGCCGCGGCGAGGCGCACATGGTGGATGTCGGCGACAAGCCGGTCACGCAGCGCGAGGCGGTGGCCGGCGGTCGCATCCTGATGCAGGCGGACACGCTGGCGCGGATTCGCGCCGGCGATCACAAGAAAGGCGACGTGCTGGGCATCGCCCGCGTTGCCGGCATCATGGCCGCCAAGCGCACCGCCGAACTGATCCCGCTGTGCCACCCGCTGCCGCTGACGGCCATCAGCATCGATTTCGACCTGCTGGACGCGCCGCCGGCGGTGGTCTGCCGTGCCAAAGTGCGCACCGGCGGGCAGACCGGTGTCGAGATGGAGGCGCTCACGGCGGTGCAGATCGCGCTGCTGACGATCTACGACATGTGCAAGGCGGTCGACCGCGGCATGCGGATCACCGATGTCTGCCTGCTGGAGAAGCGCGGCGGCAAGTCGGGCGTGTGGCTGCGGCCGGAGCCGACCGACGAGTAGGCGCTCAGCCGAGCAGCAGCTCGAGCAGCGCCTTTTGCGCGTGCAGGCGGTTTTCCGCCTCGTCCCAGACCACGCTTTGCGGGCCGTCGATGACCTCGGCGCTGACCTCCTCGCCGCGGTGCGCCGGCAGGCAGTGCATGAAGATCGCCCCCGGCGCCGCCTGCGCCAGCAGCGCTGCATTCACCTGGAAGCCCGCGAATGCCTGCCCGCGCGCCGCGGCTTCGTCTTCCTGCCCCATGCTGGCCCACACGTCGGTGATGACGGCGTCGGCGCCGGCCACGGCCGCAGCCGGGTCATCCAGCACCTGCACGCAGTCGGCGTAGGCGGCTTGCAGGCCGGGTTCCGGCTGATAGCCGCTCGGGGCCGCCACACGCAGGCGAAAACCGAACAGCCGCGCCGCTTCCATCCACGACTGGCAGACGTTGTTGCCATCGCCCACGAAGGCCGCCGTGCGGCCGCGGATGTCGCCGTGGCGTTCGATCCAGGTCAGGATGTCGGCCAGCAACTGGCAGGGATGAAAACGGTCCGTCAGGGCGTTGATGACCGGTACTGCCGAATGGGCGGCGAACAGCTCCAGGCGCTCGTGGCTGAAGGTGCGTACCACCAGCACGTCCACCATGCGCGACAGCACGCGGGCCGAGTCCTCGACCGTCTCGCCGCGACCGAGCTGGATGTCGCGCGGCGACAGGAACATGCTGTGCCCGCCAAGGTGTGTCCAGGCCGCCTCGAACGAGGCCCGGGTGCGGGTCGAGGACTTCTCGAACAGCATCGCCATCACCTTGCCGGCGTAGGGCGTGGCGCGCTCGCCGCGGCGATGGGCGGCCTTCAGCTCGGCGGCGCGGGTCATCAGCGCGGCCAGTTCGGCCGGGGTCAGATCGGTCAGGGTCAGGAAATGCCGTGCGGCCATGACGAAGCTTCTCAATCTGCGGCGCAGAAATCGACGATCAGCGGGCACAGCGTGTCCAGCAGCAGCCCGGCCTCGTCGTCGCTCATCACCAGCGGCGGCAGCAGGCGCACCACCCGCTCGGCAGTGACATTGATCAGCAGGTGTTTTTCGAGCGCGCGCGGCACCAGGTCCGCGCACGGCCGGTCAAGCTCGATGCCGATCAGCAGCCCCAGGCCGCGCACCTCGACCACGCCGGGACAAGCGGCCAGCCGCTCGCGCAGCGCGTGAAGCAGATACGCCCCCAGCTGCGCCGCGCGCTCGGCAAGCCCATCGCGTTCGATGATCTCGAGCGTGGTCAGCGCCGCCCGACAGGCCAGCGGGTTGCCGCCGAAGGTGCTGCCGTGATTGCCCGCCTGCAGCACGTCGGTGGCCTTGCCACCGGCCAGGCAGGCACCGATCGGCACGCCGTTGCCCAGGCCTTTGGCCAGGGTCATCACGTCCGGCCGGATGCCGGTGTGCTGAAAGGCGAACCAGCGGCCGCTGCGCGCCATGCCGGTCTGGATTTCGTCCAGCATCAGCAGCCAGTCATGTTGATCACACAGGGCGCGCACGCCGGCCAGATACTCGGCCGACGGCAGACGGATGCCGCCTTCGCCCTGCACCGGTTCGAGCAGCACCGCCACCACGTCGCGCTGGTGCTCGGCCACCCGGCGCAGTGCGTCCAGGTCGTCATACGGCACGCGCGTGAAGCCCTGCACCAGCGGCTCGAAGCCGGCCTGCACCTTGCGGCTGCCGGTGGCGCTCAGCGTGGCCAGGGTGCGGCCGTGGAAACTGCCGTCGGCCACGACGATAGTCGGCACGGCAACGCCGCGGGCGTGGCCGTACTTGCGGGCAATCTTGATCGCCGCCTCGTTGGCCTCCGCGCCGGAATTGCAAAAGAAGGCCTGCTGCAGGCCGGACAGCTGCGTGAGGCGCTCGGCCAGTCGGGCCTGCAGCGGCACCTGATAGAGATTCGAGGTATGCACGAGCGTCGCGGCCTGCTCGGCGATGGCCCGCGCCACTTCCGGATGGGCGTGACCGAGCCCGCACACGGCGATGCCGGACAAAGCGTCCAGATAGCGCCCGCCCTGCGTGTCCCACAACCAGGCCCCGGCGCCGTGGTCAAAGGCAATCGGTTGGCGCGCATAAGTGCTCATCAGGGCCGCATCCTGGCCAGACATTTCACTACCCCGGAAAACAAAAACAGCCGGCGAAGCGGCTGCTGGTAAACCAAAAGTCTAGCACCATATTTTCCTTGACAAAGGCGGTCAAACGCTGTGTTGACAAGGGGCGGGCGCGACTTCAGCATTGCGCCGAGGCCCATTTTCGAAACCTGCTGCCGTGCTGGCGGCGCGGGCAGGGCGATATCAGCGTAGCGGCGCCATCCGCTGCAATACGTGGCAGTGATTGCGAATGAGTAACGGGGAACGACGCGGCAACGACGGCGCACTGGACGTCCGCGAAGCCAAGCCCAAGGTGGCCCAGCCGCCACTGTATAAGGTGGTGTTGCTCAACGACGATTACACGCCGATGGAGTTTGTGGTGCACGTGCTGGAGCGTTTCTTCAGCCTGGACCGCGAGCGCGCCACGCAGGTGATGCTGCACGTGCACACGCGCGGCAAGGGCGTCTGCGGTGTCTATACACGCGAGATCGCCGAGACCAAGGTGGCACAGGTTGTGCAGTATTCACGCGAGAACGAACATCCTCTGCAATGCGATATGGAAGTAGCCTGACATGCTCAGTCACGAACTCGAATTCACCCTGAATCAGGCTTTCCGCCAGGCGCGCGAGAAGCGACAGGAATTCATGACCGTCGAGCATTTGCTGCAAATGCTGCTCGACAGCCCCTCGGCGGCGTCGGTGCTGCGTGCCTGCGGTGGCGACATCGAGCGCCTGCGTCGGGAACTTGGCGCCTTCATCGACAAGAACACGCCGCTCCTGCCGGAAGGCGATGAGCGCGATGTCCAGCCGACCATCGGCTTCCAGCGCGTGCTGCAGCGCTCGATGTTCCACGTGCAGGCCTCGGGCAAGCGCGAGGTCACCGGCGCCAACGTGCTGGTGGCGATATTCAGCGAGAAGGAGTCGCACGCCGTGTTCCTGCTCGGCAAGCAGGGCATCAGCCGGCTGGACGTGGTCAATTACATTGCACACGGCATATCCAAAGTGAACGAAGGCGAAGAGAACGAGTCTCCCGCGAGCCCCGAGGACGAAGCCCAGGGCGAGGGAGGCGCCAAGTCGGCGCTGGACAAGTTCGCGGTGAATCTGAACGAACAGGCGCGCCAGGGCCGCATCGACCCGCTGATCGGCCGCGCCGACGAGATCGAGCGGACCATGAAAATCCTGTGCCGGCGGCGCAAGAACAATCCGCTGTTCGTCGGCGAGGCGGGCGTGGGCAAGACCGCGCTGGCCGAGGGCCTGGCCAAGCGCATCGTGGACCACGAGGTGCCGGATGCGCTTGCCGAGTGCACCGTGTACTCGCTGGACATGGGGGCCCTGCTGGCCGGCACCAAGTACCGCGGCGACTTCGAGAAGCGCCTGAAGACCGTGCTCAAGGATCTGTCGAAGGATCCGGGCTCGATCCTGTTCATCGACGAGATCCACACCATCATCGGTGCCGGCGCGGCCTCCGGCGGCGTGATGGATGCGTCCAACCTGATCAAGCCGGTGCTGGCCTCGGGTGAGCTCAAGTGCATCGGCTCGACCACCTATCAGGAATACCGCGGCATCTTCGAGAAGGACCGCGCGCTGTCGAGGCGCTTTCAGAAGATCGATGTCGGCGAGCCGAGCGTGCCCGAGACGGTGCAGATCCTGCGCGGCCTGCGCACGCAGTACGAGCAGCACCACAACGTGCGTTACACCAATGCCGCGTTGTCGGCGGCGGCTGAATTGTCGGCGCGCTACATCAACGAGCGCTTCCTGCCGGACAAGGCCATCGATGTCATCGACGAGGCCGGCGCGGCGCAGCGTGTGCTGCCGCCGAGCAAGCGCAAGAAGGTGATCGGCGTCGGCGACGTCGAACAGGTGGTGGCGCGCATCGCACGCATTCCGCCCAAGCAGGTGTCCAGCACCGACATGGAGAAGCTGCGCACGCTGGATCGGAACCTGAAGATGACTGTGTTCGGCCAGGACGAGGCTATCGACACCCTGACCGCCGCCATCAAGATGGCGCGCTCGGGCCTTGGCCCGCAGACGCGCCCGATCGGCTCATTCCTGTTCGCCGGCCCCACGGGCGTCGGCAAAACCGAGCTGAGCCGTCAGCTGGCGCTGGCTCTGGGCATCGAGCTGATCCGCTTCGACATGTCCGAGTACATGGAGCGGCACACCGTGTCGCGCCTGATCGGCGCGCCGCCGGGCTATGTCGGCTTCGATCAGGGTGGCCTGCTGACCGAGGCCATCAACAAGCATCCGCACGCTGTGCTGCTGCTGGACGAGATCGAAAAGGCGCACCCGGACGTGTTCAACCTGTTGCTGCAGGTCATGGACCACGGCGCGCTGACCGACAACAACGGCCGCAAGGCGGATTTTCGAAACGTGGTGATCATCATGACCACCAACGCCGGCGCCGAAATGACCGCGCGTGCCTCGGTCGGCTTCACCAAGCAGGACCACAGCACGGACGACATGGAGGCCATCAACCGCCTGTTCGCGCCGGAGTTCCGCAATCGGCTCGATGGCGTGGTGCGTTTCCATGGGCTGGCCCCGGAAACCATCGCCAGCGTGGTGGACAAGTTCATCGTCGAACTGGAAAGCCAGCTCGAAGGCCGCCGCGTGACCATCGAAGTGGACGAGGACGCCCGCGCCTGGCTGGCCGAGCACGGCTACGACGCGAAGATGGGCGCCCGGCCGATGGCCCGCCTCATCCAGGACCGTATCCGGCGGGCGCTGGCCGACGAGCTGCTGTTCGGCAAGCTGGTCCACGGCGGCCTGGTGACCGTCGGCTGCGAGAACGGGGAGCTGAAAATCGAGTGCGAGCCGGCGCCGGCACGCTCGGCGCGGGTTGCGGAAGAGGAAGCGTAATCAGTCGCCTGGTCGGCACTGTCGCGCACCGGCCGGCCGTTTGCCGCCGGTGCCCGCCTTGCCCGGCAACGGCTGCGCCTGGGGTGAGATCAGCGGGCGCGATACGTGATGCGACCCTTGGTCAGGTCGTAGGGGGTCAGGGATACGGTGACCTGATCGCCGGTCAGGATGCGGATGTAATGTTTGCGCATTTTTCCGGAGATATGCGCGGTGACGACGTGGCCGTTTTCCAGCCGTACGCGAAAGGTCGTGTTCGGCAGGGTTTCCACCACCGTCCCCTGCATTTCGATGCCTTCTTCCTTTGCCATTCAGTTCTCGACAGCCTTCTGGTAAACGCTGGATTGTATGCGGCCGGGGGTAATGCCTCAACCGGACGGGTCGCCCGCCCAGGCGCCCTTGTGCGCGGGGACTGAGGGGGCCACTATCGTCGGCGAGGTTACCGACCGGCCCCGAAGGAGGCGCCCATGCTTGCGATGCGGATCGAGTTCTTCCACGACGTGCTGTCGTGCTGGTGTTTCAACGCATCCGAACGCCTGCGCACGTTCGTGTCGGCCCACCCCCAGGTGGAAGTGATTCATCGTGCCTGGCCGCTGGGCACGGACCGTACCCTGTTCACGCGGTTGTTTCCGGATCCGAAGGCGGCCAAGCACGAAATCGTGCTGCAACACTGGGGCGACGCCGTGCGGGTTGAGCACGAACACCGCATCCGCCCGGAGCTGATGATGAGCCGCGACTTCGATTACCCGTACTCGATGCCGGCGCAGCGCGGCTGCAAGGCGGCCGAAAAGCAGGCCGGCCAGCAGGGTCATTGGGATTACTTCGATCGGGCGCAGCAGGCGCACCTGAGCGACTGCGAGAACGTGGCCGATCCGGACGTCCTGACACGTTGCGCGCGCGAAGTGGGGTTGGATGTCAACGCCTGGCTGCGCGACTTCGAGGATTCGCAGCGGGACATTGAAATCGGCATGGACCTTGGCCTAGCCAAGGCCTATGGCGTGGTGCGGGTGCCGATCCTGATCGCCGATGGACGCGCCCAACTGCATGGCGAGCCGTGGTCGACCTTCGGCTATCGCATCACGGCCGAACGGCTGGATGCCTGGTACGCGGACCTCGCACGCGCGCGACAGACTGGCCGCTTCTAGCCGGCGGGGCACCTTGGGCTGACCGGCCTCAGGCCGCCGCCGCAGCCTCGATGTACGAAATCGGCAGTTGTTGCGCACAGCTGAACGTGACGATTTCATAGTTGCCGGGGTCCGCAAGCAAACTGCGCAACAAGCGGTTGTTCAGCGCATGACCGGACTTGTGGCCGGAAAAGGACCCGATCAGGCTGTAGCCGAGCAGATACAAATCGCCAATGGCGTCGAGCACCTTGTGTTTGACGAATTCATCCCGGTAGCGAAGTCCGTCCTCGTTCAGAACACCGGAGCCGTCGACTACCACGGCATTTTTGATACTGCCTCCCTGCACGAGACCCTGCGCACGCAGGGATTCGATTTCGTGCATGAAACCGAAGGTCCGGGCGCGGCTGATCTCCCGCAGGAAGGCGGTGGACGAGAAATCCACCAGGGCCCGCGCGGGCTTGGAATCGAACGCAGGATGGCTGAACTCGATCTCGAAGCCGACTCGGAACCCTTCGTACGGATCAAGACGCACCCAGCGGTCGCCGTCATGCGCTTCGATTGGGCGCAGGACCCGCAGGAAGGATTTCGCGGCATCCTGCTCGCAGATGCCCGCCGACTGGATCAGGAACACAAACGGCCCGGCCGAGCCATCCATGATCGGCACTTCCGGTGCATCGACATCGATCAATGCATTGTCGATACCCAGACCGGCCAGCGCCGACAGCAGATGTTCGACGGTGCTGACGCGCGCCTCGCCACACTCGAGGGTCGTCGACAGTCGAGTATCGCCCACCAGATCAGCGCGCGCCGGGATGAACACCGGCGGATCCAGATCGACACGGCGAAAGCGAATTCCGCTGTCCACCGCAGCCGGGTGCAAGGCCAGCTGCACCCGGGCGCCAGTGTGCAGGCCGACGCCGGTGGCTCGGATGGTGTTCTTGAGCGTGCGTTGCCTGATCACGTTGCAGCGGGATTCCAGGTGAGTGCGTGACAGCAAACCGCTGTCACGCGCCGGTAACACAGTCTAGCATCCAACGGCCGGCAGCCCGGCCGCGTTGTCCCCGGCCGGGTTGTCAGTCGGCCTGTCTGCGCAGGAAGGCCGGGATTTCCAGGTATTCCATGTCGCTGTCGCGAAACGCCTGCACCGGATCGCGCTTGCGCTCCTGGCGAATCACGGTCGGCTGCTCGTAGCGCCTGTACGGGTCGGTGCCCGTGGCAGCGCGCACCACCTCCATCGGGCGCTCGACCGGGCGCTCCTGGGTGGTACGGGCCGGTTTGCGGTCCAGCCCGGTGGCAACCACGGTGACGCGCATCTCGTCGCTCAGCTCCGGATCGATCACGGTGCCGATCACCACGCAGGCATCGGCCGAGGCCAGCTCGCGCACGACGTTGCCGACTTCCTCGAACTCGCCGATCGACATGTCCAGGCCGGCGGTGATGTTGACCAGGATGCCGCGCGCGCCGGACAGGTTGATGTCCTCCAGCAGCGGACTGCTGATGGCCGCCTCGGCGGCGATTCGCGCCCGGCCGTCGCCGCTCGCGGCGGACGAGCCCATCATCGCCATGCCCATCTCGGACATCACCGTGCGCACGTCGGCGAAGTCGACGTTGATCAGGCCCGGCCGCGTGATCAGCTCGGCGATGCCCTGCACCGCGCCCTGCAGCACCTGGTTGGCGGCCTTGAAGGCCTCGGTCAGGCGGAAGTTGCGGTCCAGTTCGGTGATCAGCTTGTCGTTCGGGATGATGATCAGCGAGTCGACGTGCTTGCCCAGCGCCGCGATGCCCTCGTTGGCGATGTCGAGGCGCTTGCGGCCCTCGAAGCCGAAGGGCTTGGTCACCACCGCCACGGTGAGGATGCCCAGCTCGCGCGCGATCTGCGCGATGATCGGCGCGGCACCGGTGCCGGTGCCGCCGCCCATGCCGGCGGTGATGAACACCATGTCGGCGCCGTCCAGGGCGTCGGCGATGCGTTCCTTGTCTTCCATCGCCGCCTGCGCGCCGATGGCCGGGTTGGCGCCGGCGCCAAGACCCTTGGTCAGGCCAGTGCCCAGTTGCAGCACGGTCCGTGCCGAGGTGCGCCCGAGCACCTGTGCGTCGGTGTTGGCGACGATGAAATCCACGCCGTCGATCTGCTGCGCCAGCATGTGTTCGATGGCGTTGCCGCCCCCGCCACCCACGCCGATGACTTTGATGACCGCGTTCTGTTCGGTTGGTTCCATAAGTTCAAACATGTTCGTGCTGCCCCCGGTGTTCAGTAGCTTACCGCGGGAACCGCCCGGTCCCCGGCCAAGAATTGTGTCGCGTGCCTCGCCCCTGCCCTTGCCCTTGCCCCTGTCGCCCAGAATCGTCATACGCCCCCCTGAAACCAAGTTTTGACTTTTGCCCAAATGCCGTTGAAAGTGCTCAGGCTGCGCCGCGACGGCTCCTGCGTGGCGCGCTGTTCGAGCGCGTACAGCAGCAGTCCGACGCCGGTGGCGTGGATCGGGTTGCGCACCACGTCCACCAGCCCGCTGACCCGGTGCGGCAGACCCAGCCGCACCGGGGTGTGAAAGATTTCTTCCGCCAGATCGACCACGCCTTCCATCTTGGAACTGCCGCCGGTCAGCACCACGCCGGCGGCGATCAGGTCCTGAAAGCCGCTACGCCGCAGCTCGGCCTGCACCAGCCGCAGCAGTTCCTCGTAGCGCGGCTCGACCACCTCGGCCAGGGTCTGGCGCGACAGGCGCCGCGGCGCCCGGTCGCCGACGCTGGGCACCTCGATGGTGTCGTCGGGGCCGGCCAGCTGGCGCAGCGCGCAGGCGTAGCGGACCTTGATCTCCTCGGCGAACTGGGTCGGCGTGCGCAGCGCCACGGCGATGTCGTTGGTGACCTGATCACCGGCAATCGGGATCACCGCCGTGTGCGCGATCGAGCCGCCGCTGAACACCGCGATGTCGGTGGTGCCGCCGCCGATGTCGACCAGGCACACGCCCAGTTCCTTCTCGTCGTCGGTGAGCACCGAGTGGCTCGATGCGACCTGCTCGAGCACCAACTCGTCCACCTCCAGCCCGCAGCGGCGCACGCACTTGACGATGTTCTGCATGGCGCTGACGGCGGCGGTGACGATGTGCACCCGCGCCTCCAGGCGCACGCCGGACATGCCGACCGGCTGGCGGATGCCCTCCTGCTCGTCGATCACGAATTCCTGCGGCAGCACATGCACGATGCGCTGGTCCATCGGGATGGCCACCGCCTTGGCGGCGTCCAGCACCCGGTCCACGTCGGCCTGCGTGACTTCCCGGTCGCGGATGGCGACGATGCCGTTCGAGTTGATGCTGCGGATGTGGCTGCCGGCGATGCCGGCATAGACCGAATGAATCTGGCAGCCGGCCATCAGCTCGGCTTCCTCGACCGCCCGCTGCATGGAGGCGACCGTCGACTCGATGTTGACCACCACGCCCTTCTTGAGCCCGCGCGACGGATGCGTGCCCAGGCCGATGATCTCGAGCTCGCCCTCGGGCGTCACCTCGCCGACCAGGGTGACGATCTTGGAGGTGCCGATGTCCATGCCGGCGATCAGCCGCTTGTCCTGTTTCTTGCTCATAAGTCCATGACCTTGCGGTCGGGTTCGGAGGGCGGCTTGAAACGCACCGCAAAGCCGTCGCTGTAGCGCAGGTCGACGCTTTCGAGCGGCGGCGCCACGCCGGCCAGGCGGCTGGCGTAAACGGCCGCGAAACGCCGCAGGCGCCCGGCCACGTCCTTGCGCCCGGCGGTGATGGTCAGCCCGTTGGCAAGCCGGATGTGCCAGGCGCCGCGGGCTTCCTGACGCAGTTCGCGCACCGGCGGCAGGCCCTCGAGCAGGCGGCTGAACCGCCGGTAGTCGGCGAATATCCGCTGCGGTCGGGCGCCGGCCGGGCCGCTGAGCAGGGGCAAGGCCTCCGGCAGTGGTCCCGCCACCGCGAACACCTCGCCGCTGTCGCTGAGCAGGCCGTGCTCGCCCCAGCGGGCGATGGCCCGGTGGCCGACGATCTGCACCACCAGCTTGTCCGGCCACACGCGGCGCACGAGCGCCCGCTTCACCCATGGCTCGGCCGCTGCGGCCGTGGCCACGGCGGCCACATCGACGCTGAAAAAACCGCCCGCAGCGGCCGGCAGCAGGCGCTGCTCCAGCGCCTTGCGGTCGACGTGATCCAGATCACCGGTGATCTCCACCGTGGTCAGTGGAAAACGCGCCGGGTCGGTGATCCACGCCAGGCCGCGGGCGCCGCCGACCACGGCCGCCAACAGCAGCGCGGCAAGGCCCAGCCGCCACGCCCAACGCCAGATCAGACGCGCGGTCGCCAGCCACTGGGCCGCCTGCTCGCGCAGCGTCGGCGGGCGCAGACGGGCGCCGCGGCGCTGCGGTCGGGCGGCCTGACGCGGCAGCGAGGCCGCACCGATGGACTGGTACAGCGGGCGCGGCGGGGCCGGTGCTCTAAACATCGGCCCGCTCCCCGACCGCCAACAGCCGCGGCGCGCCGTGCGGCTGGTGCAGGCTGGTGTCCAGGATGGCCAGCATCAGCCGGCCGAAATCCATTCCCACCGCGCGCGCCGCCATCGGCACCAGCGAGTGGTCGGTCAGGCCCGGCACGGTGTTGGCTTCCATCAGGTACGGCGCGCCGTCGCCGTCCAGCAGCAGGTCGACCCGGCCCCAGCCGTGGCAGTCGAGCGCCACGAAGGCGTCCAGCGCCAGCTGCTGCAGGGCGCGCTCCTGCGCCGGCGGCAGCCCGCAGGGGCACAGGTAGCGGGTGTCGTCGCGCAGGTACTTCGCTTCGTAGTCGTAGAAGGCGCAATCCGTTTCGAGTTTGATGGCCGGCAGCACGCGGTTGCCGACGATGCCGACCGTGTACTCGCCGCCGCCGATGAAGCGCTCGATCAGCACCCGCGGGTCGTGGGCCAGCGCCGCGGCCACGGCCGCCGGCAGGTCGGCGGTGCGCTCGACCTTGCTCATGCCGATGCTGGAGCCCTCGCGGGAGGGCTTCACCATCAGCGGCAGGCCAAGGCGCGCCACCAGCGCATCCCAGTCGCTGCCCGGACCGGCCACTGCATAGGGCGCGGTCGGCAGGCCGCAGCCCTGCCAGACCTGCTTGGCGCGCTGCTTGTCCATGGCCAGCGCCGAGCCGAGCACGCCGGAGCCGGTGTAGGGCAGGCCCAGCCAGTCGAGCGCGCCCTGCAGGGTGCCGTCCTCGCCGCCGCGCCCGTGCAGGGCGATGAAGGCGCGCGCAAATCCGCCGCCGCTCAGCTGCGCCAGCAGGTCCGGCGCCGCGGCATCGAGGCCGATGGCGTCCACCCCGGCCTGCTGCAAGGCCGCCAGGGCCGCCGACCCGCTCTTGAGCGACACCTCGCGCTCGGCCGAGCGGCCGCCGTAGAGCACCGCCACCCGCCCGTAGTCCTGCGGCGCGCGCATCAGCCGGCCTCCCCGACGCGGCGCACTTCGGGCTCCAGACGCACGCCGCTGGCGGCTTCGACCCGCGCCTGTACGGTGTCGATCAGGCTTTCGATGTCGGCCGCGCGGGCGCCGCCGAGGTTGACGATGAAATTGGCGTGCAGTTCGGACACCTGCGCCCGGCCGCAGCTCAGGCCCTTCAGGCCGGCCGCCTCGATCAGCCGGGCGGCGAAATCGCCCGGCGGGTTGCGGAACACCGAGCCGGCGTTGGCCAGGCGCAGGGGCTGGGTCGCCGCGCGCCGGCGCAGCAGGGCGTGGATGGCCGCCTGCACCTGTTCGAGGGGCGCGGCCTCGAAGGCGAACTCGGCCGCCACGAAACCTTCGCCCGGCGGGCCGTTCACGCTGCGGTAGGCGATGCGGTACTCGGCCGGCAGCCGGCGGTGCAGCGTGCCGGCCCGGTCGATGGTCTGCACGGCGCGCACGCGCTGCCAGGTCTCGCCGCCGTGGGCGCCGGCGTTCATGGCCAGCGCCCCGCCGACCGTGCCCGGAATGCCGGCCAGGAACTCGCCACCGGCCAGGCCCGTGCGCCCGCAGTGCTGGGCGAGCTTGGCGCAGGGCAGGCCGGCGCCGGCCCGAAGTCCGCCGTCGGGCAGCGTTTCGATGCCCCCAAAGCCCTTGCCCAGGCACACCACCGCGCCGCGAAAGCCGCCGTCGCGCACCAGCAGATTGCTGCCAAGGCCGATCCACAGCAGCGGGACCTCGGCCGGCAACTGGGCCAGGAAGGCCTGCAACTCGGGCAAATCGCGCGGCTCGCAGTAGATGTCGGCCGGGCCACCAACGCGCCAGCTGGTGTGCCGGGCCATCGGCTCGTGGTGGCGCACGGTCGGCCGGTCGGCGTGGGCGGCGGCGTTCATGCGCCCCCCGTCACGGTGGCGGCCAGCGCTGCCGCGGCCTGGCCGATGCTGCCGGCGCCCAGCGTTAGCACCACGTCGCCGTCCTGCGCCACCGCCGCCAGGCTGTGCGGCAGGTCGGCGAGGTGCTCCACGAACACCGGCTCGATGTGCCCGCGCCCGCGGATGGCGCGCGCCAGGCCCCGGCCGTCGGCCCCGGCGATCGGCGCCTCGCCGGCGGCATAGACCTCGCACAGCAGCAGCGCGTCGGTGCCGGCCGACAGCACGGCGGCGAAGTCGTCCAGCAGGTCGCGCGTGCGCGTGTAGCGGTGCGGCTGGAACACGGTCAGCAGGCGCCGGCCCGGATAGGCCCCGCGCACGGCCTCGAGCGTCGCATGCAGCTCGCGCGGGTGATGGCCGTAGTCGTCGATCAGCGTGATGTGCTTGCCGTCCAGCGCGCCGTCGGCCAGGTGCTGCAGGCGCCGGCCGATGCCCTCGAAGCCGGCCAGGCCGCGCGCGATGGCGGCATCGTCCACGCCGACCTCGCGGGCGATGGCGATCGCCGCCAGCGCGTTTTGCACGTTGTGTCGGCCGGGCAGGTTCAGCGTTACCGGCAACGGCGGGCGGCCGGCGGCGCGGGCGGTAAAGCGCATGCGCAGGCCATCCTGCGCGATCTGATCGGCGTACAGGTCGGCGCTTGGCGCCAAGCCGTAGGTCTGCACCGGCCGGCCGATGCGCTCGCGCAGGGCCATCAGGCCGGCGTCGTCCTGGCACAGCACGGCCAGGCCATAGAAGGGCAGGCGCTGCAGGAACTCGACGAAGGCCTGACGCAGGCGCGCCGGGTCGCCGCCGTAGGTTTCCATGTGGTCCTGGTCGATGTTGGTGACCACCGCCAGGATCGGGTTCAGTTGCAGGAAGGAGGCGTCCGACTCGTCGGCCTCGACCACCAGATACTGCCCGGCACCTACCCGCGCGCCGGAGCCGAGTGCATTGACCCGCCCGCCGATGATGAAGGTCGGATCCAGGCCGCCTTGCGCCAGCAGATGCGCCACCAGGCTGGTGGTGGTGGTCTTGCCGTGGGTGCCGGCGATGGCGATGCCGTCCTTCAGGCGCATCAGCTCGGCCAGCATGGTGGCGCGCGGCACCACCGGCACGCCGCGGGCGCGGGCGGCGGTCACCTCGACGTTGTCCGGCGGTACGGCGGTCGACACCACCACCACGTCGGCGCCGTCGATGTTGCCGGCCGCGTGGCCGCGCTGCACCTGCGCGCCCAACGCCGCCAGGCGCGCGGCCGCGGCGCTGGCGCCAAGGTCCGACCCGGACACCGTGTAGCCCTGGTTGAGCAGCACCTCGGCGATGCCGCTCATGCCCGAGCCGCCGATGCCGACCAGGTGGATATGCCGCACCCGATCACGCATGGGCGGCCTCCAGGCAGGCTGCCGCCACCCGGCGCGCCGCATCGGGCCGGGCCAGGCGGCGCGCGGCCTGGGCCATCGCCAGACGGCGGGCCGGATCGGCCAGCAGCGATCCGAGCAACTCGGCCAGGCGCAAGGGGGTCAGGTCCGCCTGCGGCAGCAGCACGGCGGCTCCGGCGCCGGCCAGGTGGCGGGCATTGGCGGTCTGGTGATCGTCGGCCGCGTGCGGGAAGGGGATCAGCAGCGCACCCAGGCCGACCGCGCACAGCTCCGCCACGGTCAGCGCACCGGCCCGGCAGATGGCCAGATCGGCCGCGCCGTAGGCGGCCGCCATGTCGTCGATGAAGCCATCGACCGTCGCCGTCAGGCCGCGGGCGCGGTAATCGGCCGTCACCGCCTGCGCATGCTGCGGTCCGGCCTGGTGGCGCACCTGCGGCAGCGGCACGCCGCTTTGCTTGAGCAGTTCCAGCGCCTGTGGCACGGCGGCGTTGATGGCCTGTGCGCCCTGGCTGCCGCCGAGCACCAGCAGGCGCGGCGGATGGCTCAGCCGCTGCTCGGGCGGCGGCAGGTCGAGCAGCTCGGCGCGCACCGGGTTGCCGGTGAATTCGGCCACCCGTCCGCCCAGGCGCAGACCCGGAAAGCCGGCCAGGACGCGCCGGGCCAGCCGCGCCAGCAGGCGGTTGGTCAGACCCGCACGGGCATTTTGTTCATGGATCAGCAGCGGCCGGCGCAGCAGAAAAGCCGCCACGCCGCCGGGCCCGGCCGCGTAACCGCCCAGGCCCAGCACCACGTCCGGGCGCAGCCGGCGCAGCAGTCCGACGGCCCGCGCCAGCGAGCGCAGCAGGCCGAGCGGCGCTGACAGGTAGCGCAGCGCGCCCTTGCCGCGCAGGCCGGCCACCGGCAGCGTGAACAGTTCGATGCCGGCCGCCGGCACCGCGCGCGCCTCCAGCCCCGCCGCGCTGCCTAGCCAGCGCACCTGATGGCCCTGCGCGCGCAGCTCACCGGCCACGGCCAGCGCCGGCATCACATGTCCGCCGGTGCCGCCGGCCATGATCAGGACCAGCATCAGTGCGATTCCCGTCGGTGCGCGGTCATGGCCGGCGCACCGTTGACGCCGCGGCGCATGCGCTGCTCGTGGTCGATGCGCAGCAGCAGCGCGACCTGCAGGCAGCTGACCACCAGGCTGGTGCCGCCGTAGCTCATCAGCGGCAGCGTCAGGCCCTTGGTCGGCAGCACCCCCATGTTCACGCCCAGATTCACAAAGGCCTGCACGCCCAGCGTCAGGCCAAGTCCATAGCCGAGCAAGGCGGCGAAGCCGTCGCCGTTGGCCGCCGCGCGACGGGCGATGGCGAACGCGCGCATCACCACAAAGGCGAACAGTCCGATCACGCCCAGTACCGCAAACAGCCCCAACTCCTCAGCCAGCACGGCGAGCAGAAAATCGGTGTGCGCCTCAGGCAGGTAGAACAGCTTCTGCACGCTGTTGCCCAGGCCCACGCCGAACCAGCCACCGCGGCCGAAGGCGATCAGCGCCTGAATGAGCTGAAAACCGGAACCGCCCGGATCGCCCCACGGGTCCAGAAAACTCGTCAGGCGCGCCACCCGGTAGGGCGATGCGACGGCCAGCACCGCCAGCGCCAGCGCGCCGGCGCCACCCAGCGCGATGAAATAAAGCCAGCGCACGCCATACAGGAACAGCAGTCCGGCAACCGCCACCGCCAATACGGCCAGGCTGCCGAAATCCGGTTCCGCCAGCAGCAGCGCGCCAACAATGACCAGGCTACCGAGGATGACGTACATCCGTTCGCGCAGCAGCTCGGGGGTGTCGGCTTCCGACAGGCGGGCAGCCACGAACATCAGGAAGGCGAGCTTCGCCAGTTCGGACGGCTGCACCCGCAGGCCGGCGGAGCCCAGCCAGCGCGAGGCGCCATTCACTTCGATACCGACGCCCGGCACCAGCACGATGACCAGCAGGGCGACGGCCCCAAGCAGCGCGAACCCGGCCAGCCGATGCCACAGGACGATGCGCGACTGCGTAACGAAATAACCGCTCAGCACGCCAAGGGCCAGATACATGCCCTGGCGCCGCAGGTAGTGCTCAGCGTCCGAGAACTCCTGCGCGGCCACCGTAATAGACGCCGAATAGACCCCCAGCAGGCCCACCGCGCCCAGCAGCGCGGCCACCGCGAGCAGGGTGAAATCCCACTCGGCCGGCCCGCGCAGGCCGGCGGCGACCGGCGCCGGTGCGCGGGCGGTGCTGCCGACGCTACTCATCGGCCACCGCCCCGGTGAGCATCCGCACCGCGCGAACGAAAGCCTCGCCCCGGGCGGCGTAGCCGCTGAACATGTCGAAACTGGCGCAGGCCGGCGACAGCAGCACGCCATCGCCCGGCTGCGCCAGCGCAGCGGCGGCCGCCACCGCGGCGTCCATGTCGGCGGCGCGCCGGATCGGCACCGCATCGCCGATGGCGCGGGCGATCGATCCGGCATCCTCGCCGATCAGCACCGCGGCCCGGCCGTGCGTGGCCAGGGCGCCGCGCAGTGGCGCGAAATCCTGGCCCTTGCCTTGTCCGCCCAGGATCAGTACCAGCCGACCACTGGGCCGGGTCGGCGCCAGGCCTTCGATGGCGGCCAGCGTGGCGCCCAGGTTGGTGCCCTTGGAATCGTCGTACCAGGCCACACCGGCGTGCTCGGCCACCCACTGCGTGCGATGTGGCAGGCCGGGAAATTCGCGCAGCGCCGGCAGCGCCGGCGCGAGCGGTACGCCCAGCGCGTCGATCAGGGCCAGCGCAGCCAGCGCATTGGCGATGTTGTGACGGCCGGGCAGGCGCAGCGCCGCCGCCGCCAGGAGCGCCTCGTCGCCGCGCGCCAGCCACGGCGCGCCATCGCGTTCCAGCAGGCCGAAATCGCTGGCGCCGGTCGGCGCGCCCAGGCCGAACCAGACCACCCGCTGGCTGGCGTCGAGACCGCCGGCCAGTGCGGCGACGCCCGCATCGTCGCGGCTGAGCACGGCTACCGCGGCGCCGTCCAGCACCCGCGCCTTGGCGGCGGCATAGGCGGCGAAGCTGCCGTGGCGGTCGATGTGGTCCGCGCTCAGGTTCAGCACGCAGGCGGCTGCCGGGCGCAGGCTCGCCGTGCGTTCCAGCTGGAACGACGACAGTTCGAGCACGTAGGCATCCGGCGGCGGGCCGGCCAGCAGGTCGAGGGCCGGCGTGCCGAGGTTGCCGCCCACGGCCACCGTGCGTCCGGCACGGGTCAGCATCTGCCCGACCAGCGTGGTGACGGTGGATTTGCCGTTCGAGCCGGTAATGGCCAGCACCGGCCGCGTCGCGGCGCGGGCGAACAGCTCGATGTCGCCCAGCAGCGGCAGGCCGCGCGCGGCGGCATCGACCAGCGCCGGGGCGTCGAGGCCGACGCCGGGGCTGACGACGACCGCGTCCACACCGGCAAACGCCGCCGCCGGCCAGTCGCCAAGGTATATGTCAGCGGCCGGGATCAAGCCCCGCACCTCGGCCAGGCCCGGCGGTATCTGCCGCGTGTCCAGCAGCCGCACGGCGCACCCCTGCGCCAGCAGATGACGCACGCAGGACAGGCCCGTGGCGCCGGCCCCGACCACCAGGACACGTTGTTTGAGCTGCTGGGCCACCGCGTGCATGCCGTCAGCGAATCTTCAGGCTGGCCAGACCGACCAGCACCAGGATGAAGGTGATGATCCAGAAGCGCACGATCACGCGCGGCTCCGGCCAGCCCTTGAGCTCGAAGTGATGGTGCAGCGGCGCCATGGCAAAGATGCGCTTGCCGGTGAGCTTGAACGAGGCCACCTGCAGCATCACCGACACGGTTTCCATCACGAACACGCCGCCCATGATGAACAGCACCAGTTCCTGACGGATCAGCACCGCCACCGTGCCCAGCGTGGCGCCCAGCGCCAGCGCGCCGACGTCGCCCATGAACACCTGCGCCGGGTAGGCGTTGAACCACAAAAAGCCCAGGCCCGCGCCGACCATGGCGCCGCAGACGATGGCCAGCTCCCCGGCGCCCGGCACGAACGGCAGGCCCAGGTAGCGGGCGAACACCTGATGGCCGGCCACGTAGGCGAACACGCCCAGCGCCGCGGCCACCATCACCGTCGGCAGGATGGCCAGCCCGTCCAGGCCGTCGGTGAGGTTCACCGCGTTGCTGGAGCCGACGATCACCAGCAGGCTCGCCGGCACGAACAGCCAGCCCAGATGGAAGGTGGCGTCCTTGATGAACGGCACGATGTACAGGGTTTCCGCCGGTACCCGCACCACGCCGTAGATGGCCAGTGCGGCGGCCATGCCGACCACCAGCTGCCCCAGGAACTTGTGGCGGGATTTGAGGCCCTTCGAGTTGCGGCGCGTGACCTTGAGGTAATCGTCCAGCCAGCCGATCAGGCCGGTGGCCAGCGCCACCGCGAACACGATCCACACCTTGGCGCTGCGCAGATCCGCCCACAGCAGCGTGGTGATGGCAATCGCCAGCAGGATCAGCGCGCCGCCCATGGTCGGCGTGCCGGCCTTGCCAAGGTGCGTCTGCGGGCCGTCGGTGCGCACCTGCTGGCCCAGGCGCAGCGCCGTCAGGTAGCGGATCACCGGCCCACCGGCGGCGAGCGAGATCACCAGCGCCGTCAGCGCCGCCAGGATGGCGCGCAGGGTGATGTAGCGAAAGGCGTTGAAGCCGCTGATGTCGGCCGCGAGCTGATCGAACAGGTGGTACAGCATCAGTGCAGCCCGCCCGCGTCTGCGCCGTGCGCGGCCAGCGCCTGCACCACCCGCTCCATGCCGGCACTGCGCGAGCCCTTGACCAGCACCGTCAGGTCCGGGCCCAGCAGGGCGCCGGCGGCGTCGATGGCCTGCGCGAGTTCGGTGCAGGCCACGGCGCCGGTTCCGAATGCCGCCGCCGCGTGGGCCGCCAGCGGCCCGAGCGTGATCAGGTGTTCGATGCCGGCCGCCCGCGCGGCGGCGCCGCACTGCGCGTGCAGGGCCGCGGCGTCGGCGCCCAGCTCGCCCATGTCGCCGAGCACCAGCGCGCGCTCACCGGGCAGGCCGGCCAGCACGGCGATGGCCGCCTGCACCGACAGCGGGTTGGCGTTGTAGCTGTCGTCGATCAGCCGCGCGCCCTGCTGCGCCGGCAGCGGACACAGCCGCCCCGGCACCGGCCGGACGGTGCCCAGACCGGCCGCGATGTCGGCCAGCCCGGCGCCGGCAGCCAGCGCGGCGGCCGTCGCCGCCAGCGCGTTTTGCACGTTGTGGCGACCGAGCAGGTGCAGCCGGGCGCGGGCCTGACCCTGCGGCGTGCGCAGTTCGATCGCAGTGCCGTCGGCCAAAGCCTGGTGGTCGGCCGTCACATCGGCTGGGTGGTCGAGCCCGAAGGTGATCACCGGGCGCGTGCCGGCCAGCTGGCGCCACAGCGGGCAGTGCGCATCGTCGGCGTTGAGCACCGCCACGGCACCGGGCGGCAGGCGCTCGATCAGCTCGCCCTTGGCGCGCGCCACGGCCGCCACGCTGCCCAGGCCTTCCAGGTGCGCCGGGCCGGCGTTGCCGATCAGGCCGAGCGTCGGGCGCGTGAGCTCGGTCAGGTGGGCGATCTCGCCGGCGCGGCTCATGCCCATCTCGACCACCGCCGCGCGGTGGGTAGCGCGCAGTTCGAGCAGCGTCAGCGGCACGCCGATGTGGTTGTTGCGGTTGCCACGCGTGGCCAGCACCGGCCCCAGGCCCGCCACGGCGGCGGCGAGCAGTTCCTTGATGGTGGTCTTGCCGCTGCTGCCGGTCACGGCCAGCACCGGGATGTCGAAACGCGCCCGCCAGGCGGCGGCAAGCTCGCCCAGTGCGGTCAGCGGGTCGGCCACTTCCAGGCACGGCAGCGACGGATGGGCGCGGCGCACCAGCGCGCCGGCGGCGCCGGCCGCGGCCACCGCCGGCAGGTAATCGTGGCCGTCGAAATGCGGGCCTTCGAGCGCCACGAACAGCTCGCCCGCCCGCAGCGTGCGGCTGTCGGTGCTGACGCCGCTGAAATCGCCGGCCGGGCGCGCCCGCGCACCGACGATCGTGGCGGCCTGCGCCAGGGACATCACGGTCGCCCCTTGAGCGCGTTCTGCGCGCAGTCGAAATCGCTGAACGGTCGCCGCTCGGTGCCGAGGATCTGAAAGCGCTCGGCGCCCTTGCCGGCGATCAGCACCACGTCGCGCGCATCGGCGCTGGCAATGGCGTGGGCGATGGCCGCGGCGCGGTCGTGGATCAGCTCCACGCCGTCCGTTTGCGGCATGCCGGCCAGGATGGCGTCCGTGATGATGGTCGGCGACTCGCCGCGCGGGTTGTCGTCGGTGACCACCACCCGATCGGCCAGGCCCGCCGCCAGTTCGCCCATCACCGGCCGCTTGGCGGCATCCCGCTCGCCGCCGCAGCCGAACACGCACCACAGGCGCCCGCCGGCCGGCACGTGGGCACGCAGCGCCGTCAGCACCGAGTCGAGCGCCGGCGGGTTGTGGGCGTAGTCGATCACCACCAGCGGATCGCCGGGGCGGCGCAGGCTCTGCATGCGGCCGGCGACGGGCGTCAGCGCCTGCAATTTTTGAATGGCATCGGCAAACGGCACATCCGCCAGCAGCAGGGTGCCCAGCACCGCCAGCAGGTTGTACAGGTTGAACTCGCCCAGCAAGGGACTGGCGAACTGCGCCTGGCCGAAGTCGCCAAGAATGTCGATAAGGAGGCCGCCCGGGCGGGCATCGGCGCGGCCGCGCAGCTCGCCCTGGCGCAGGCCGTAGCGCAGCACCCGCACGCCAGGCGCCAGGGCGGACGCCATGCGCTGCACGTAGGGATCGTCGGCGTTCAGGACCGCAGCACGCAGGTCCGGGCTTGCGAACAGGCCGGCCTTGGCGGCCGCGTAGTCGTCCAGATCCCGGTGGTAGTCGAGGTGGTCGTGGCCCAGGTTGGTGTAGACGGCGGTATCGAAACGCACGCCGGCGGTACGCCGCTGGTGCAGGGCGTGCGAGGACACTTCCACGGCCACCGTGCGGGCGCCCTCACCGCGCAGCCGCGCCAGCCAGGCTTGCAGGGCGAGCGGGTCCGGCGTGGTGTGGGTGGCCGCTTCCAGATGCCCCGGAAAACCGTTGCCCTCGGTGCCGATGATGGCGCAGCGGGGCAAACACTGGCCCAGGAAATGGCTGACCGAGGTCTTGCCGTTGGTGCCGGTGATGCCGATCACGGCCAGCGACTGCGAAGGCTCGCCGCAGAAGCGGGCTGCGATGATGCCCTGGCGGGCAGCCAGGTCCGCCAGTGTCAGCACCGGCACGGGCAGGCCGGTCGGCAGCGGCGTGGAGGCGTCGATCAGCACCGCCACCACGCCGGCCGCGATGGCCTGATCCAGATGCCGCACGCCCGAGGTGCGCCGGCCGGGGACGGCCAGGAACAGATCGCCCGGCCGCGCCTGGCGGCTGTCGTTGCACAGTCCGCTGATGGGGAGGTCGCCAACCTGGCTGATGGCCCGTTCGCCGTCCGGCCAGCCGGCCAGCAGTGTCGCCAGCGGCACCGTCGTCGGGTTGGTTTTGCGAGCGGCCATCACAGGCGGCGCTCCGCCGCCTGCAGCAGGTTCGGTGTCGCAGCCGGCGCCGGCGGGATCAACGGCGCAGCCGGCAGTGCGTCCGGTGCCACGCCGAGCATGCGCAGAGCGCCCGCCATCACGTTCTGGAACACCGGGGCGGCCACTTCGCCGCCGTAATAGGCGCCCTGCGGGTCGCGCAGGCTGACCAGCAGCGCCAGACGCGGATGGCTGACCGGTGCGAAACCGACGAAGGTGGCCAGGTAGCGCCGCCGGTCGTAGCTGCCCCCGGCCGCAATGTGTGTGGTGCCCGTCTTGCCGGCCACCCGGTAACCGGCAATGGCGGCCTTGGTGGCGGTGCCGCCCGGCCCGACCACGCCCTCGAGCATGGCGTTGACTTCGGTCGCGACATCCGCCGGCAGGGCGCGCTCACCGGCCGGCTGTTCGCCGGCCGGCACGGCCAGGAAACTGACCGGCCGCAGCAGTCCGCCGCTGGCCAGCGCGGCGTAGGCGCGCGTCAGTTGCAGGGCCGTGCCGGACACGCCGTAGCCGAAGGCCATGGTGACCTGCTCCACCTGCCGCCAGCTTTGCGCGGCGCGCAGCAGGCCGCTGGCTTCGCCCGGGAAGCCGGTGCTGGTGGGCACGCCGAAACCGAAGCGGGCGAAGGTCTCCCACATCTGCGCCGGGCTCATGGACAGGCCGATCTGCACCGCGCCGACGTTGCTCGACTTGCGGATCACCCCGGCCATGTCCAGCGGGCCGTAGTTGTGCACATCGCGCACGGTATGCCGGGCAACGCGCAGGTAGCCGGGGGAGGTATCGATCACGCGGTGCGGATCAAAGCTGCGGTGCGCCAGGGCGGCGGCCACGGTGAACGGCTTGATGGTGGAGCCCGGCTCGAACGGATCGGTGACGGCCCGGTTGCGGCGGCGGTCCGCGACAGCGCCGCCGCGGTCTTGCGGATCGTTCGGGTTGAAGGTGGGCTGATTGACCATCGCCAGCACCTCGCCACTGGCCACGTCCAGCAACACGGCCATGCCGGAAGCGGCCTTGTGGCGATTGACGGCGGCTTTCAGCTCACGGTACGCGAGGTACTGGATGCGCCGATCGATGGACAGCTTCAGGCTTTTGCCCGGCTGCGGGGCCTTGAGCGTTTCGAGCAGCGCCACCGGCCGCGCCATGCGGTCGATCACGATGCGTTCCAGGCCGGGCGTGCCGCGCAATTCGCGATCGTATGCCAGCTCCAGGCCTTCCTGGCCCTGATCCTGGCCGCCGGTGTAGCCCACGATGTGACCTGCCGCTTCCCCGAGCGGGTAATAGCGGCGGTAGCTGCGCTCGCGGTACAGGCCGGTGATTTTGTGCACCCTGGCCTGGGCCAGCACGGTATCGACCATTTCCGGCTCGACGCCGCGGACCAGGTAGGCGTAGCGGGTGCGGGCGCGCGCTGCCATCAGCGCGTCGATCTGCGCCATGTCCATGCGCAACGCCTGCGCGAACGCATCCCAGCGCGCACGGTCCTTGCGGAAGTTGGCCGGCGCGACCTTGATCGAATCGAACGCGGCGCTCACCCCGAGCGGTTCGCCGTTGCGATCAAGCAGCATGCCGCGATGGGCGCTGATCGGCTTTACGCGCTGCGCGACCTTCTCGCCCTGGTTCTTCAGGAACTGCGTGCGCAGCGTGTGCAGGTAAATCGCCTGAGCCATCAAGCCGGCGCCGACCAGAAGCATCACGGCCAGCACGAAGTAATGGCGGGGCTTGGCGAAGGCGCTGCTCATCGGCGCACCTGGGCCACTTCCTGCGGCTGGGGCAGGACCATGTTCAGCTCTGCCTGGGCCTTGTGCTCCACCCGGGCGTGCGTGGTCAGCGTGGCCTCTTCAAGCAGCAGCCGGCTCCATTCGGTGTCCAGCCGCTCGCGCGTTTCGCGCAGTTGGCTCAGCGCCGTTATCAGGCTGCGCTCGCGGTGTTTTATATGCACCACGCCCAGCGCCGAGGCGAAGCAGACCAGCAGCAGCGCCGCCAGCAGCAGATGTCCGACGCGCTCAATCATGGGCGGGCGCCGGCTCGGGCAGGCGCTCGGCCACGCGCAGGATGGCGCTGCGCGCACGCGGATTGACGGCCAGCTCCGCCGCGCCGGCTTTCTTGGGCACCCGCACCAGGCGCAGCACGGGCGGCTCGTGTGCGCCTTCGAAGCGCCCGGCGTGCAGCCGCATGAACTGCTTGACCGGGCGGTCTTCGAGGGAATGGAAGCTGAGCACCACCAGCCGCCCGCCGGGGGCCAGCACCGACAGCGCCTGATCGAGGCCGGTCGCCAGATCCTCGATCTCGTGATTGACGACCATGCGCAGCGCCTGGAAGGTGCGCGTCGCAAAGTGCTTGTGCTGCTCGCGCCTCGGCATGGCGCCGCGCACCACGTCGACCAGGTCGTCGGTGGTGGCGATCGGCGCTTGCGCGCGGCGCGCGACCAGGGCGGCGGCGATGCGCCGCGCGTAACGCTCCTCGCCGAACTCGCGCAGGACCTGCTCGATTTGCCCCTGGTCGGCGTCCTGCAGCCACTGCGCGGCGGTCGGTTCGCGGCTGGTGTCCATGCGCATGTCCAGCGGCCCGGCGCGCATGAAGCTGAACCCGCGGCCGGCATCGTCCAGCTGGATGGAAGACATGCCAAGGTCCAGCAGCACCCCGGCGATCTGCCCGCGCAGACCGTGCGCGTCCACGAACTCGCCCAGCCGCGCAAAGCTGCCGTGGTGGACGCTGACGCGCGCATCGCCTGCGAAGTCGGTCCGCGCCCGCTGGGCGGCCGCCGGGTCCTTGTCGATGGCCAGCAGCCGGCCGCGCGGTCCCAGCGCAGCCAGCAGTGCGCGCGCATGTCCGCCGCCACCGTAGGTGCCGTCGACATAGCAGCCGCTCGTTTGGATTGCCAGGCCCTGCATTACCTCGTCCAGCATGACCGGCCGGTGGGTGCCGGCGGCTGATTGATTCATCAAAACGCCAGCCGGCTGAGCTGCTCCGGCAGGTTCACGGCGCCGTCCTGCGCCGCCCGCAGCCAACCCTTGCGGCGCTGATCCCAAGCCTGCTCGTCCCACAGTTCGAATTTGTTGCCAAGACCCACCAGCGTCACTTGGCGATCGATGCCGACCAGCTCACGCAGCATCGTCGGCAGCAGGATTCGCCCCTGACCGTCGGGCTCGCATTCGGTGGCGTGGCCGATCAGGGTGTGCTTGAGCTGGTCGACGACCTCAAGCAGGTTGGGGGCCCCGATCAGTTCCCGCTCGATCGCCTCCCACACGGGCAGCGGATACAGAAGCAGGCACTGGCCGCGGTGGTCCAGGGTCAGGATCAGTTGACCTTGCGCGTCGGTTTGCAGGCGCTCACGGTAACGGCTCGGAATGGCCATCCGACCCTTGGCGTCGAGATTGAGCGCCGTGATCCCGCGAAACATGTTCCCCTCGGGTTATGGGTCTTGCCCCCACAATTCAACCCAAATGACCCACCAATCCCCACTTGGATGGCCACTATAGGAACGGCGCTCGGCCCCTGTCAAGGCAAGAATTTTTCGTGCTTGCCAGCTGCCTGGGGGGCCTGTCCGAGCAGCACCGTCGCGGCTTGGCTAAACTGCCAACACCTTGCATACCAGCAGTTCGGAGTTCGCCGTCATGTCCGAGTCCTTGACCACCCTGCAAGCACCCGGCGACGGTGGCAGCGAGTCGTCCGTCTCATTTGTCGCCCAGCAAGGGGAGGCCTATTTGCGCCTCCTGGTCAGCCTGGCCGTGGACCATCAGGTATCGGACCTGCACTTGAAATCAGGCTCCTGCGCCTACTGGCGGCGCCTCGGAGAAATCGAGCCGATCCCGGAGCAACCGATCCTCCAAACCCAGGACATGGAAGACCTCGCGCAGGCGCTTCTGAACGAGCGTCTGGCCGCGGTGTTCGCCGAGCGCCATCACGTGGACCTGTCACACGGTTTCTCGGGCATCGGTCGAGTGCGCGCCAACATCTACCGGCAGCGCGGCAGCGTCGCCATGGCGCTGCGGGTGATCGCCACGCAGATTCCCAGCGTCGCGGACCTGCACCTGCCGCCGGCCATCGAGATGTTCAGCAAGACCAAGCGCGGCATGGTGCTGGTGACCGGCGCCACCGGTTCGGGCAAGTCGACGACGCTGGCGGCATTGATCGAAATGATCAATGCACGCGACCGGCGGCACATCGTCACCATCGAGGACCCGATCGAGTACCTGTTCAAGGACAAGACGGCGGTCATCAACCAGCGCGAGGTGGGCATCGACACCCCGGATTTCGGCAGCGCCATGCGCGCCGCCCTGCGCCAGGATCCGGATGTGATCTTCATCGGCGAGCTGCGCGACGCGGAAACCATCACCACCGCCGTGCGCGCCAGCGAAACCGGCCACCTGGTGATTTCCACGCTACATGCGCCCAACTGCTATGACGCCATCAGCCGCCTCGTGTCCTACTTTCCGCCGGAGGAACAGGACACGCAGCGCAAGGCGATCGCCGCCAACCTGCGCGGCGTGATCAGCCAGCGGCTGTTGCCGCGGGCCGACGGCAGCGCCCGGGTGGCGGCCTTCGAGGTGATGGTCGTCACGCCGACCATCGCCGACATGATCGAGGACCCGCAGCGCCAGTCGGACATCATCGAGGTCATCAAGACCGGCCGCCAGCACGGCATGATTTCCTTCGACGACTATCTGTTCGACTTGGCGGATGGCGGGCAAATCAGCCGCGAGGTAGCGCTGGGCAACGCCACCAACGTCACCGACCTGAAGCTGCGCTTCCAGGGCTTCTGAGGCAGCCGCGAAACAGGGGCGGGGAGCCGGCCGATAAGCCGGGTTCTGTCGAGGGCAATCATTCGTCTGCGACGGTCGTCACCGACCGCCTGTAGCGACCTACCCGGGGACCGCGCGGACCACGCGTCGTGACCTTTCGGCCAGCCGTCCCCCTATTTGGTCTTGCTCCGGGTGGGGTTTACCCTGCCACCCCTGTTGCCAGGGGCGCGGTGCGCTCTTACCGCACCTTTTCAACCTTGCCTGTGCGCCTTGCGACGCCATCGGCGGTGTGTTTTCTGTGGCACTTTCCGTAGGCTTGCGCCCCCCAGGCGTTACCTGGCACCCCGTCCTGTGGAGCCCGGACTTTCCTCGCCCTCCGGGACGTCATCCAAGGGGGCGCGATTGCCTGTCCGGCTCCCCGCGGGTGCAAGTGTGGGCTGCGCCGGCGCAGCCTGCAAGGCGAGCGCGCGCCGGTAGACCCGATTGCGCGGCGCATCGGTCACGGCCACCGCGGCGGTCACGGCCTGCTTGAGCGGCAGCACCGCCAGCAGGCGACCGAGCAGCGCATCGATCTCATCGCTGGCCGGGGCCTGCTGCGGCGCGCCCTGCACGATCAGCACGAACTCGCCGCGCTCGCGTCCCGGCTCGGCCAGCAGCCAGGCCTTGAGGCTCGTGGCATCGCCGTTGATCACCGCTTCGTGGACCTTTGTCAGTTCCTTGGCTAGCGCCGTCGGGCGATCGCCGAACACCGTGGCCACGTCGTCCAGCAGGGCCAGCAGGCGGTGCGGCGCCTCGTAGAAAATAAGCGTGCGCGGCTCCTGCACCAGCGCCGACAGGGCCGCCCGTCGGGCCGCGGCGCGCGCCGGCAAAAAGCCTTCGAAGGCGAAGCGCGCCGACGGCAGGCCGCTGGCACACAGCGCTGCCACCGCCGCGCACGGTCCGGGCATGGGCACCACGCTGACGCCCGCCGCGTGCGCCGCGGCCACCAGGCGCTGGCCCGGATCGCTGATGGCTGGCGTGCCGGCATCGCTGATCAGGGCCACGTCCTCGCCCTGGCGCAGGCGCTCGATCAGGCGCGTCGCCTGCGCCGCCTCGTTGTGCTCGTGCAGCGCCAGCAGCGGGGTGCGGATGCCGTAGTGATTCAGCAGCGGGCGGCTGTGACGGGTGTCCTCGGCGGCGATTACCGCCACCATTGCCAGGGTTTGCGCGGCGCGCGGGCTCAGATCAGCCAGATTTCCGAGCGGCGTGGCCACCACGTACAATCGGCCGCCATCTGTCCTGATTTGCATTTTTGTGCCCGCAAGCCGGGCGGACCGCCCTTGAACGTTATATGGCTTAAGGTCGCGACCACGGCCGTGCTGGTAATGCTTTCAGCATGTACGGTTGCGCCGCCAACGGACGCACCGACGCCGGCTGCTCCCGTGACCCGACCCGATCAACCGGCGCTCGACGCCGAAGCGGTCGGCGATTACGGCGCCGCGGCGCGCGCCTGGCAGGCGCTTGCGGCAACCAGCGCGTCGCCGGGGCGCGAAGCATATCAACTCAATGCAGCCGCCGCGTGGCTGGCGGCCGGCGATCCCACCAGTAGCCAGGCCCTGCTCGGCCAGATTGACGTCGCGCCCCTGAGTGACGAGCTGATTGCCCGAAAGCAGATACTTCTGGCGCGGCTGGCGCTCGGAAGAGGTGACGGGCCTGCCGCGGCGGCGGCGCTGGCACCGACGCACGCGCTTGATCTGCCGCCCGCCATCGCCGCCGAGCGGGACACCGTCCAGAGCCAACTGCCTGCCGGCAGCGTGCTTCCCGGATCGGCGCAAAGCCAGGGCGGCGCTAATTTTCTGGCGGTGCTGCTGCCGTACGAGGGGGTTCTGGACGCCATTTCGCAGGCGATCACGGCCGGCATCGTGGCCGCGCGATTGCAGGATGGCAGCGGGCCGGAACTGCGTTTCTACGACTCCGGATCGGACGCCTCAGCCGTCTACCAAAGAGCGATAGCGGAGGGTGCGGCGGCAGTGATCGGGCCGCTGCAGAAAGCGGAAGTTGCCGCTCTGGCGGCGACGCCCCTGCCACGCCCGACGCTGGCCCTGAACAACCCGGAACCGCCGGTCGGGCAGGTCAACCTGTTTCGACTGTCGCTGGATCCGGCCGATGAGGCTCTGGCCGGCGTTCGCTGGCTGACAGCCGCCGGGCATACCGACGTGGCCATGCTGTACGTGGATGACGCGTGGGGTCAGCGCCAACGCGAGCTGTACAACGCAGAGCTCGCCCGCCACGGCGGCCGACTGCGCGCGGCGGTTCCGTTCGAGGCAGGGGCCACCGAGTTCACGGCCAGCCTGCGCGGGTTGTTTGCCGACCGCCTGACCCTGGCCACCATGCCGCAGATACCCGGCCAGGTAGCGCCGGCACAGCTGGCGAGCCCCGGGCCACAGGCGCTGATTGTCGTTGCCAGCGCGCCGGACGCGCGCCAGATCGTCCTGCAATTGGCATACGTCGGGGTGCGGGATCTGCCGGTCATCACGACTTCCCAGGTCTGGACCGGCAGCCCGAATCCGACCGCCGATGCCGATCTTGACGGTCTGGTGTTCTGCGACAGTCCCTGGTCACTGAGCCGAACGACAGTCGCCGGCGATGGTGGTCCCCTTGCCGCGGCGCGCGAGGTGTCGCCACAGTTGGATCGGTATCCGCCGCGCCTGCTCGCGCTAGGCGCCGATGCCTATGCCATCGCCGCGCAACTGCGTTTCGGTCATAGCGTGGACAGCCTGCCGACAGGGTCTACCGGCCTGCTCGAAATCGATGCCGATGGCGCCTTTCACCGCCACGATCTGGGCTGCGCCCGGTTCCGTGGCGGGGTGCCTGAGCCCTTCCCGGCGCAGGGCATGCAGTGAGCGCCGATGCACCGCACCTGCAGCGCGGCCGGGCGGCCGAAGACCGGGCCGCGGCACACCTCGCGGCGCAGGGCTTGCACATCGTCACGCGCAATTACCGCGTCGGCGGCGGCGAGATCGACCTGGTCGCCCGTCACGGCGCCGAGCTGGTGTTCGTGGAGGTGCGCAGCCGGCGCAGCGCCGCTTTCGGGACGGCCGCCGAGTCGGTCACCCCAGCCAAGCGGCGCCGCATATTGTTGGCCGCGCAGCACTACCTGCTGAGCCTGGGCCAGCGCACGCCGCCGCCGTGCCGTTTCGACATCGTCAGCATCACCGGCGCGGTCGATGGCGGGCGCCTGGACTGGCTGCGCAACGCCTTCACCAACGACTGACAGAGCTGCCTGAGCCGCATGGACCCGATTGACCTCGTTGCCGCCCGCTTCCGTGACAGCGCGCAGCTGAAACTGGCCAGCGTCGACGCGCTCGCGCCGGCCATCGCGCGCGCCGGCAGCGTGCTGGCGGCCAGCCTGCGCGGCGGCGGCAAGCTGCTGGTGTGCGGCAACGGCGGCTCGGCGGCGGATGCCCAGCATTTCAGCGCCGAACTGCTGGGGCGCTATGAGCGCGAGCGCGACGGCCTTCCGGCGATTGCCCTGCACGCGGACACGTCCACCGTGACCGCGGTTGCCAACGACTACGGTTACGAGCAGGTGTTCGCCCGTCAGGTGCGGGCCCTGGGTCGGCCGGGGGATGTGCTGCTCGCCATCAGCACCAGCGGCAACTCGCCGGGCATCCTGCGTGCGCTCGAAGCTGCTCAGCAGGCCGGCCTGGGCGTGGTGGCGCTCACCGGCCGGGATGGCGGCGCGCTCGCGCCGCTGCTGCGGCCGGCCGATATCGAAATTCGCGTGCCGGCGCAGATCACCGCGCGCATCCAGGAAGTCCACATCCTGGTCCTGCACTGCCTGTGTGAGCTGATCGACGAGTTGCCGCGGTGAGCGACGCCCTGCCTCGCTATGCCAGAAAACTGGTGACCGACACGGCCGAGCTGGCGGATCGCCTGGCCGCCCTGCCGCGGCCGGTCGTGTTCACCAACGGCTGTTTCGACATCCTGCACGTGGGGCACGTCGATTACCTGGACCGGGCTGCGGCGCTGGGTGCCAGCCTGGTGGTGGGCGTGAACTCCGACGCCTCGGTGCGCCGCCAGGGCAAGGGCGAGGACCGTCCCATCAATCCGCTGCCCGACCGCATGGCGGTGCTGGCGGCGCTGCAGGCCGTCAGCCTGGTGGTGCCGTTCGAGGACGACACGCCGCTGGCGCTGATCCAGGCGGTGCGTCCGGAGCATCTGGTCAAGGGCGGCGACTGGTCGGTCGATGCCATCGTCGGCGCGGATTTCGTGCGCGGCTATGGCGGGCAGGTGCACTCGATCCGCTTCCGCCACAGCCGCTCGACTACCGATCTGCTGCGCCGCGTGCGCGCCGCCGGCCCCGGGTAGCGGGCCAGCCGCGGCCCTCTGGGGCGGCGGGCCGACGCCGGGCGCTGGCTAAGAAGCGCTGATTCAATCAGCGCTTCTCTATAATCGGCGCCCCGTTGGCGGCGCGATCCGCCCGTTGCGCCGATTCAGCAACCCGAGACCGCCGGTGACTTTCCAGGATCTGATTCTTCGCCTGCAGACCTACTGGGCGCGCCAGGGCTGCGCGCTGATGCAGCCGCTCGACATGGAGGTCGGCGCCGGCACGTTTCATCCAGCCACTTTTCTGCGCGCGCTGGGCCCGCAGCCGTGGGCGGCCGCCTATGTGCAGCCTTCGCGCCGGCCGACCGACGGCCGCTACGGCGAAAACCCCAACCGCCTGCAGCACTACTTCCAGTTTCAGGTGGTGATCAAGCCCTCGCCGCTGAACATCCAGGAGCTGTACCTGGACTCGCTGCGGGAACTGGGCGTCGATCCGCTCGTCAACGACATCCGCTTCGTCGAGGACAACTGGGAGTCGCCGACGCTGGGTGCCTGGGGCCTGGGCTGGGAGGTGTGGCTCAACGGCATGGAAGTGACGCAGTTCACCTATTTTCAGCAGGTGGGCGGCATCGAGTGCCGGCCGGTGACGGCCGAGATCACCTACGGCCTGGAACGCATCGCCATGTACCTGCAGGGCGTCGACAGCGTGTATGACCTGACCTGGGTGGACGGTCCGCAGGGGCGCATCACTTACCGCGACGTGTACCACCGCAACGAGGTCGAGCAGTCGCATTACAACTTCGATCACGCGCCTGTGGACGCGCTGCTGGCCGGTTTTGACGCCGCCGAGCGTACCTGCCTGGCGCTGGTCGAGGCCGGACTGCCGCTGCCGGCCTACGAGCAGGTGCTCAAGGCCTCGCACAGCTTCAACCTGCTGGATGCGCGCCGCGCCATCGGCGTAACCGAGCGCGCCCGCTACATCCTGCGCGTGCGCACGCTGGCCCGCGCGGTGGCCGAAGCCTACGCCGCGCCGGCCGGGGAGGCTGCCTGATGGCCGCGCTGCTGATCGAGATCGGCACCGAGGAGTTGCCGCCGCGGTCCCTGCGGGCGCTCTGCGAGGCCTTTGGCGCGCAGCTGCATAGCGGGCTGGTCGAGGCCGGGCTCGCCGAACCCGGCGCGCCGTACCAGGTGTTCGCCAGTCCGCGCCGGTTGGCCGTGCGCGTGGCGCAGGTGCGCGAGCAGGCACCGGCGCGCGAGGTGGAGCGTCGCGGGCCGGCTGTGAAGGCCGCCTTCGATGCCGACGGCCAGCCGACGCGCGCGCTCGTGGGGTTCGCACAGTCCTGCGGGGTCGAGGTGGGCGCGCTCACGACGCTCGACACCGACAAGGGCGCCTGGCTGGTGCATCGCCACACCCAGCCCGGCGAGGCGCTGGCGGCGGCGCTGCCGCGGCTGTTCGACGCGGCGCTCAAGGCGCTGCCGATCGACCGGCGCATGCGCTGGGGCAATGGCGAGCATGGCGAGTTCGTGCGTCCGGTGCATTGGCTGCTGGCGCTGCACGGTGCGCAGGTGATCGGCTTCGAGCGCTTTGGTCTCACCACCGGCAACCTGAGCCACGGCCACCGCTTCCATCATCCGCAGGCGCTGGCCGTCGACCATGCCGACCATTACGAGGACCGCCTGGAAGCCGCCCGCGTGATTGCCGATTTCGCGGCCCGTCGCGCACAGGTGGCCAAGTGCGTCACCGCGGCCGCCGTGGCGCTCGGCGGCCAGGCCGTGCTGGACGAGGCGTTGCTGGACGAGGTCACCGCGCTGGTGGAATGGCCGGTGGCTGTGGCCGGCGGCTTCGACCCGGACTTTCTGCAGGTGCCGGCGCCGGTGCTGATCGCCGCCATGCGCGATCACCAGAAGTACTTTCACGTGCTGGACGCGGACGGCCAGCTGCTGGCGCATTTCATCACCGTCGCCAACGTCGACAGCCCCGAGCCGCAGCGGGTGCGCGCCGGCAACGAGCGGGTGCTGCGCGCGCGCCTGGCCGATGCGCGCTATTTCTGGGATGCCGACCGCCGCCAGCCGCTGATCGAGCGCAGCGCGGGTCTGGCCGGCGTGGTCTACGAACAGCGCCTGGGCACGCTGGCCGACAAGACCCTGCGCGTGGAGCGCCTGGCCGGTCTGCTGGCCGCGCAGATCGGCGCCGATGCCGGGCACACGGTGCGCGCCGCCCGCCTGGCCAAGGCGGACCTGCTCACGCTGATGGTCGGCGAGTTCCCGGAACTGCAGGGCGTGATGGGCGCCTATTACGCCGAAAGCGATGGCGAAGCGCCGGCTGTGTGCGCCACCATTCGCGAGCATTACCTGCCGCGCCACGCGGGCGACCGGCTGCCGGCAGCGCCCGAAGGTCTGGCGCTCGCCCTGGCCGACCGCCTCGACACCCTGGCCGGCATCATCGGCGTCAGTGGCACGCCGGGCGGTGACCGCGACCCATTTGGGCTGCGCCGGGCGGCGCTGGCCGTGGCGCGCATGCTGATCGAGGCGCAGTTGCCGCTGGACCTGCCGGCGCTGCTGGATGCCGCCGCCGAGCCGTTCGGCAAGCCGCAGCTGCCGGCGCAGGTGTTCGAGTTCATCCTCGATCGCCTGCCGGCCTATTACGAGGCGCAGGGTTTCAGGGTCGACGAGCTGGACGCCGTGCTGAGTCTGAAGCCGGGCCGGTTGCTCGATCTGGACCGGCGCCTGCGGGCAGTGGCGGGCTTTCGAAACCTGCCCGAGGCCGCCAGCCTGATCGCCGCCAATAAGCGCATCGCCAACCTGCTCGCCAAGGCGGGTGACGAGGCGGCGCCGGACAGCCTCGACCCGGCGCTGTTCGAGGGGCCGGCCGAAGTGGCGCTGGCCGAGGCACTGGCGCAGGCCCACGCGCAGGCGGCCGATTGCGCCGGGCGCGGCGACTATGGCGCGCTGTGCGGACAACTGGCCCTGTTGCGCGAGCCGGTGGATGCCTTCTTCGAGGCCGTGATGGTGATGGCCGACGATGCCGCCGTGCGGCGCAACCGCCTGGCGCTGCTGACGCGGCTGCACCGGCTGTTCCTGACCGTGGCCGACCTGTCGCGCCTGCAGGGGTGAGCGGCGGCGTTGCCAGCGCGCCGGGCGGTGCGCGGCGCTGGCTGATCCTGGACCGCGACGGCGTGATCAATCACGACAGCGCCGACTACATCCGCAGCCCGGATGCGTGGCGGCCCATCGACGGCGCGCTGGCGGCCCTGGCGCGTTTGGATCGGGCCGGCTTCGGGCTGACGGTCGCCACCAACCAGTCCGGCCTCGGCCGAGGCTATTTCGACCTGGCGACTCTGGATGCCATCCACGCCAAGATGCGCGCCGCCATCGAGGCCGCCGGCGGACAACTGGCCGCCATCGCCTACTGCCCGCACCGGCCCGAGGAGGGCTGCGACTGCCGCAAACCGGCACCGGGCCTGTTGCTCAGACTCATGGCCGAATGCGGCTTTGCGCGCGGCGACGCACTCATGATCGGCGATGCCGCGCGCGATCTGCAGGCTGCCCGCGCCGCGGACGTCGCCGCCCTGGTGGTCGGCGAGCGGGCAACCGAACTTGCACAAAGCTTCGGCGTGCCGGGTTTCGTGGACCTGGCTGCCGCCGCCGACTGGCTGCTGGAGGGCCACTGGCCATGCTGACCTTTCTGCGCTCGCTGCTGTTCTCGGCCGGCATGCTGGTGACAGTCATTGCCTGGGGTGCGCTGGTGCCCCTGGTGGCGGCGTTGCCGTTTGCCCGTCGCTACGCCTTCACCCGCAGCTGGGCCATCGTCAATCTGCGCTGGCTGGAATGGACCTGTGGCGTGCGCTACCGGGTCATCGGGCGCGAGAACCTGCCTGCCGGGCCGGTGGTGGTGCTGTCCAAGCACCAGTCGACTTGGGAGACCCTGGTGTTCCAGGAACTGTTCCCGCCGCTGGTGTGGGTCATGAAGCGCGAGCTGCTGTGGGTGCCGTTTTTCGGCTGGGGCCTGGCAATGGGGCGGCCGATCGCGATCGACCGCGGTGCCGGGCGCCGTGCCATGGAGCAAATGCTCAAACAGGGCAAGCAGCGGCTCGATGACGGCCTGTGGGTGGTGATCTTCCCGGAGGGCACGCGCATGAATCCGGGCCAGCGCGGGCGCTATCGGCCGGGCGGCGCGTTGCTGGCGGTGCAGGCCGGCGTGCCGGTGTTGCCGGTGGCCCATAACGCCGGCGAACTGTGGGGCAAGCGTCAGTTTCTCAAGCACCGGGGCACCATCACCGTGGTCATCGGCGAACCGCTCCCGACTGCCCTGCAGGATCCCGCCGACGTGTTAAAGAACGCACAGGACTGGATCGAAACCGCACAGGCACGCATACTTGCGGCCGCACGGAGTGGGCACTCCGACTGAAGATGGGTGTACCAAGGGAACTGAGCCCCGCCTCGATATTGACGATCGTGGCGTCTTCAACCAACGAGGTAGCTTCTATGAACTTAAAAAAATCGCTCCTGTTCTCTGCTGGCCTGGCGGCCTGCAGCACCGGTGCACTTGCCGATGAACTCGACGACCGCTGGTACCTGTCGGCGGGCATCGGCTACGTTGCCCCGGGCGACGATCGCGAACTGCCGGGCACCGGCTGGGACGTTGACGGAGGGCCGGCGGCATTCCTGGGCATTGGCAAAGCGATCAACGAATGGCTGAACGTGGAGCTCAATGCCAAGGGCAACCGCCTCGATCTGGGCAGCGGAAACGGCGATTGGGATCAGTGGGGCGCTACTCTGGACGGCTTGGTGTTTTTCAATCGCAACCCCAAGTTCAGCCCGTATGCGGTAGTCGGCGCCGGCATGATGCGTTCGGACACTCCGGCCGATAACGGCGACGGCCCGATCGCGGAAGCCGGCCTCGGTTTCATGCACACCATCAATGACGCCGGTGACACCCTGCGTGCCGAAGTGCGGCACCGCTGGGATTTCACCAATCTGGATACGGCCGGCGGCAACGAGAACCACAACGATTGGGTGATGATGGTCGGCGTGACCATCCCGCTGGGCAAGCGCGCCGAAGCACCGGCTCCCGCTCCCGCACCGGTGGCCGTGACCGAGCCGGAACCGACCCCGCCGCCGGCACCCCCTCCGGTTACCGAAACAGTGGTTCTGAAGGGCGTCAATTTCTGCTTTGACTGCGACACGCTGTCCAGTGAGGCGAAGGCGATCCTTGACGGCGACGCCATGGCTATCGTCAAGCACCACCCGAATGCGACCTTCGAAGTGGCTGGCCACACGGATGCCATCGGTTCCGAAACCTACAACCAGAGTCTGTCCCAGCGCCGCGCAAGCAACGTGCGCGCGTATCTGGTGCAGCAGGGCGTGGAGCCAAGCCGCATGACCGCGGTGGGCTATGGCGAAAGCCAGCCGGTGGCCGACAACAGCACCGAAGCGGGTCGGGCCGAGAACCGCCGCGTCGAACTGCGCATCACCGAGATGCGTTGAGTCCCCTCCGGCCGGGTGGTCTCCCGGCCCTGCGTTTCCCACAAAACCCGCGGCTTGCCGCGGGTTTTGTGCTTTCAGGGGTGCTCACGGCGGGCGGGCGTACTACCATCGCCGGGCCGCTGTCCGCGGCCACGTTCCGACACAACGACGAGGAGAAACCACCATGACCAGCAACACCTACGCCGGCCTGAAGGACCGCGTGGTCATCATCACCGGCGCCGGCCAGGGCATCGGCCGTGCCTATGCGCACCATTTCGCCGCCCAGGGCGCGATTCCGGTGATCGCCGAATTCAACGCCGAGGCCGGCCAGCGTGTGGAAGCGGAGGTCAAGGCCGCAGGCGCGCGGGCGCTGTTCGTGCAGACCGACGTCGCCGACGAGGCATCCACCCTGGCCATGGCCAAGGCGGCGCTGGGCGCATTCGGCCGCATCGACTGCCTGATCAACAACGCCGCCGTGTTCTCGCGCATCACCATGGCGCCGTTCTGGGAACTGCCGGTCGACGAGTGGCGGCGCGCCATGGACGTCAACATCACCGGCTCGTTCCTGTGTGCCCGCGCCGTGGTTCCCAACATGCAGGAGCGCCGCTTCGGGCGCATCATCAACGTCTCGTCGGCCACCATGATCATGGGCCGCGAGAACTACCTGCACTACATCACGTCCAAATCGGCGATGGTTGGCATGACCCGCTCCATGGCGCGGGAGCTCGGCAACTGGAACATCACCGTCAACACCTTCTGGCCGGGCGTGACCAAGACCGAGATCGAGCGCCCGTCGGTGCCGAATGAGGTGTTCGAGCGCATGACGCAGATGCAGTCCATCAAGCGCCTGACCCATACCGACGATCTGGCCCACGGCGTGATGTTCCTGTGCTCGGACGACGCCGGCTTCATCACCGGCCAGAGCCTGCAGGTGGACGGGGGCCTGACCTTCATATGAGCCTGGACCTGCTGGTCGCCCGTCGCGGCGACCAGCCTGCACAGCGCCGGGGTGTTACATTTCGCCGCCTGCGCACAGCCGCCATGGCAACCGACTCCGAACCATGTCCCGCGAACTGACCCTCGCGCTTGCCCAGATGAACTGTCTGGTCGGCGACATCACCGGCAACGTCGACAAGATCATCGAACTGTCCGCCATCGCCCGGCGCGAGCATGGCGCGGATCTGGTGGTGTTCCCGGAACTGGCCCTCACCGGCTACCCGCCCGAAGACCTGCTGATGCGCCCGGAGTTCATCGAGCGCTGCGAGGCGGGCCTGGAACGCATCCGTCGCGCGGTGGGCGGCATCGCCGTGCTGGTCGGCTTCCCCCATCTGCACAAGGGCGAGCTGTACAACGCCGCGGCGGTGCTGCGCGACGGCGAGACGCTGGCGCTGTACCACAAGCATCTGCTGCCCAACTACAGCGTGTTCGACGAGAAGCGCTATTTCCGGGCCGGCAGCCGGCCGGCGGTATTCGAACTGGCCGGCGTGCAGGTTGGCCTGACGGTGTGCGAGGACATCTGGGGCCCGGCGCCGATGGCGCAGTCGGTGCGGGCTGGGGCGCAGTTGGTGGTCAACATCAACGCCTCGCCGTTTCATGTCGACAAGCAGGCCGAGCGCGAGGCCGCCATCCGCGAGCGGGTGGCCGCCAGCCCGGTGCCGGTGGTGTACGTGAACATGGTCGGCGGCCAGGATGAGCTGGTGTTCGACGGTGGCTCGCTGGTCATGGACGCCCACGGGCGCATCAGCCAGCGTGCGCCGGCCTTCGAGGAAGGCCTCTACCTGGCGCGTTTTCGCCACGGCCGAAACGGCCTGGAGCCGGTGCCGGGCGAGGTGGCCGAAATCGACTCGCTGGCCAGTGTGTACCAGGCGCTGGTTACCGGCGTGCGCGACTACATCGGCAAGAACCGATTCGCGGGCGCCATCGTCGGCCTGTCCGGCGGGGTCGATTCGGCGCTCACCGTGGCGATCGCCGCCGACGCGCTGGGCCCGCAGCGCGTCCATGCCGTGATGATGCCCTCCCCCTACACGGCCGACATGAGCCTGGAAGATGCCCGCGCCGAAGCCGAGGCGCTGGGCGTGCGCTACAGCCTCATTCCCATCGCCGACGTGGCCGCCAGCGTCGAGCGGGCGCTGGCCCAGGAGTTCGCCGGCAAACCCCGCGACACGACCGAAGAAAACATCCAGGCGCGCGTGCGCGGCGTGCTGCTGATGGCGCTGTCGAACAAGACCGGCAAGCTGGTGCTGACCACCGGCAACAAGACCGAGATGGCGGTTGGTTACGCCACGCTGTACGGCGACATGGCCGGCGGCTTTGCGGTCATCAAGGACGTGCCCAAACTGCTGGTCTACAAACTGTCCCGCTATCGCAACAGCCTGTCGCAGGTCATCCCCGAGCGGGTGCTCACGCGCGCACCGAGCGCCGAGTTGCGGCCCGATCAGACCGACCAGGACAGCCTGCCGCCTTACGAGGTGCTGGACGCTATTTTGGAGCTGTACGTGGAGCAGGACCGCTCGGCCGAGGACATCGCGCGCGCCACCGGTGCGAGCCTGAAAACCATCCGCGAGGTGATCGGCATGGTCACGCGCAACGAGTACAAGCGCCGCCAGGCGGCGCCCGGCGTGCGCATCAGCCAGCGCGCCTTCGGCCGCGATCGCCGCTACCCGATCACTTCGGGGTTCAAGGAGCCGCGCGGCGACTGAAGCCCCGCCGCCTACCCAGGCCAGACGGCTTCTGGTATAAAAGCCGGCCTTTTCCAGCCGGCGGTCTTGCCGGAACGGTCCTTCGGAGAGTTCCATGTCCAGGGTTTGCGAGGTCACCGGCCGTGGGCCGATGTCCGGTAACAACGTCTCCCACGCCAACAACCGCACGCGGCGGCGCTTTTTGCCGAATTTGCAAAGCCACCGCTTCTGGGTCGCGGCCGAGAATCGCTACGTCACCCTGCGTCTGTCGTGCCGGGCCATGCGCACCATCGACAAGAAGGGCATCGAGGCCGTGCTGGCCGATATGCGCAGCCGTGGCCTGAAGCCCTGAGCCCCAAGGAAACCTGAGTCATGCGCGAGAAGATCAAGCTGGTGTCCACCGCCGGTACCGGGCACTTCTATACGACCATGAAGAACAAGCGCAACACGCCCGACAAGATTGAGCTGCGCAAGTTCGATCCGAAGGCGCGCGCCTACGTGGCGTACAAGGAAGCCAAGATCAAGTGAGCCGGCGCGGCCGGATGCGCCGCGCGATGACCGTTCATCCATGACGGCCGAAGTCCTCGTCGAGATCGAAAACGTCAGCCGCAGCTTCGGCAATCGCGAGGTGCTGCGCGACGTCAGCTTCAGCGTGGTCAAGGGCGAAGTGCTGGGCTTTCTGGGCCCGAACGGCGCCGGCAAGACCACCACCATGCGCATCCTGACCGGCACGCTGGCGCCCAGCGCAGGCCGCGTGTCGGTGGGCGGCATCGACATGCTGCAGCAGCCCACGCGCGCCAAGGCGCAGCTGGGCTATCTGCCCGAAACCCCGCCCCTGAACCGCGACCTGACGGTCGACGAATACCTCGATTTCTGCGCCCGCCTGCGGCGCCTGCCCGGCCGGGATGTGCGCCGCGCCCGTGAGCAAGCCAAGGCGCGTTGCGGCCTGCAGGAAGTCGGCCGACGCCTGATCGGCAACGTTTCGAAGGGTTACCAGCAGCGCGTGGGCATTGCCCAGGCGATCATCCACAACCCGCCGGTGGTGATCCTGGACGAGCCCACGGTGGGCCTGGACCCGATCCAGATCCAGGAAATCCGCGCCCTGATCCGCGACCTCGGCCAAGCGCACAGCGTCATCCTGTCCACGCACATCCTGTCCGAAGTGCAGGCTATCTGCAGCGACGTGCAGATCATTCGCCACGGGCAGCTCGTGCTCAAGGCCGGCATCGATGAGCTGGCCACGCACCTGACCGGCGCGCACCTGGAAGTGGCCTTCCGCCGGCTGCCGAACCCCATGGAGCTGGCCGGCATCGCCGGCGTGGCCGGCGTCCATCAGCAGGGCGAGGGCCGCTGGCTGATCAACTTCGAGGCCGGCGCCGATCCGACCGACGAACTGGTGCGCAGGGCGGCGCACGGCGACTGGGGCCTGTACGAACTGACCCGCCCGCGCCTGTCGCTGGAAGAGGTGTTCCTGGAGCTGGCCGGGGACGACGTGCCCGAGCCCGCCGCGGTGCCGGAGCAGGCGGCGTGAGGGCGGTGCTGGCGATTGCCGGGCGCGAGCTGCGCGTGCTGTTCGCCTCGCCATCGGCCTGGGCCATGCTGGCCGTGGTGCAGGGGATTCTGGGCTACCTGTTCCTGACCCAGATCGACATGTTCGTGCAACTGCGTTCGCAGCTGATGGCCATGCCCGACCCGCCGGGCCTGACCGAGATCGTCGCCCCGTCGCTGTTTGGCAGTGCCGGCATCGTGCTGCTGATGCTGGTGCCGATGATCACCATGCGCAGCTTTGCCGAGGAGCGGCGCAACCAGACCCTGCCGCTGCTGCTGTCGGCGCCGGTGTCGGTGACCGGCATCGTGCTGGGCAAGTATCTGGCGCTGCTGGGTTTCCTGACGCTGGTGACGGCGCTGACCGCGCTGATGCCGGTCAGCCTGCTGCTGGGTGCAAGGCTCGACCTTGGCCTGCTGAGCGCCAGCGTGCTGGGTTTGTGGCTGCTGCTGGGCAGTTTCGCCGCGCTGGGCCTTTTCATGTCGACGCTGACCTCGCACCCGATGACTGCCGCCGTGAGCACCTTCGGCCTGCTGCTGCTGCTGTGGATTCTGGACTGGGCCAGCGGCAGCGCCGGCGAGGGCAGCGGCGCGCTGCTGCGCCAGCTGTCCATGCTCAATCACTACCAGCCGCTGCTCAAGGGCGTGTTCGCCATTGCCGATGTGGCGTATTTCGCGCTGTTCATCGTGCTGTTTCTGGGGCTGAGCATCCGCCGGCTGGACGCCGAGCGGCTGGCCGGCTGAGCGCATGGCAGGTTCCGCTTCCAGCCGCTTCGCGCTGCGCCTGCAGGGCGCCGTCGCGCTGCTGCTGTTCCTGGCCGTGATCGGCCTACTGGGCTATCTGGCGCACACCTACGACCGGCGCTTCGACTGGACCGCCAGCGGACGCAACTCGCTGTCGGATGCCAGCCGGCAGGTGCTTCAAAAACTGCCGGAGCCGGTCACCGCCACCGTCTTCGCCCGCCCCAACCCGGAACTGCGGGCCAGCCTCGACGACCTGCTGCGGCGCTACGCGGCCGCCTCGCCCAAATTCACCGTCAACTTCGTCAATCCCGACCAGGCGCCGGCGCGGGTCAAGGAGCTTGGCATCCGCGCCGACGGCACCGTGCTGCTGGAACTGGGCGGTCGACGCGAGAAACTCGAACAGATCGACGAGCAGGCCCTCACCAGCGCGCTGATGCGCCTGTCGCGCAGCGGCGAGCGCAAGCTGATTTTCGTCGCCGGCCACGGAGAGCGCAGCCCCGACGGGCAGGCCAACCACGATCTGTCCACCTTTACCACCGCGCTGCGCGAACAGGGCGTGCTGGCGACGCGCCCGGACCCGGCCAGCGGCAAGGATTTCCCGACCGATGCGACGCTGGTGATCACCGCCCCGGCGGTCGACCTGACCGGCGACGAGGTGGCGGCCATCCAGCGTTTCCTGAGCGCCGGCGGCAACCTGCTGTGGCTGGCCGATCCGGGGCCACTGCACGGCCTGGAACCGATCGCCGCCGAGCTCGGCCTGCGTTTCGTGCCCGGCACGCTGATCGACCCGGTGGGCCAGGCCATCGCCGGCAGCGCCCACTTCGCCATCGCCACCGCGGACAACTACCGATTCCACGCCGCGCTCACGGGCTTCGAGTTCATGACCCTGTTCCCGCTGGCAGCCGGTCTCGAACACGATCCGAAGGAGCCGTGGGCAGCCATCGACCTGATCGAGTTGGGCGCCTCCGGCTGGGCTGAGACCGGCCCGCTGGAAGAAAAAGTGGGTTTCGACGAGGGCCAGGACCGGCAAGGGCCGTTCATCCTGGCAACGGCTTTCACGCGCCAGCACGGCGAGCGCGAGCAGCGCGTGGTGGTGGTCGGCGATGGCGATTTCCTGTCCAACAGCTACGTCGGCAATGGCGGCAACCTGAACCTGGGCCTGAACCTGGTGAACTGGCTTGCGGCTGACGAGGGTCTGGTCAGCATCCCGCCGCGCACCGCGCCGGACACCGAATTTGCCCTGTCCCGCGACCACAGCCTGCTGATCGGCTTCGGTTTCCTGTTCGTGCTGCCGGCGGCTTTTGCCGCCGCCGGTCTGGGCGTCTGGCTGCGCCGCCGGGGGCGCTGATGCGCGGCCGGCTGTGGCTGAATCTGGCGCTGGCGGCGCTCGTCGCCGGCCTGGCGGCGCTTGCCATCATTCAGCCCGGCAAGGCGCCGCCGCCGGCCGAGATCAGGATCAGCACGCTGGAGCCGCAAACGGTCTCGCGCATCGAGTTCTTTCCGCCAAGCGGGGCAGGCTTTGCCCTGCTGCGAAACGGCAAGGACTGGTTCATCGAGCAGCCGCGCCTGCGCGCCCAGCCGTTTCGGGTCGAAACCATCCTGGAGCTGCCGGCCGCCGCCAGCGCCGCCCAATTGCCACTGGCCGACAACAAGGACAACGCCTTTGGCGTCGATCCGCCGCAGGCGCGCGTGCGGTTCGATGACACCGAGATCGCCTTTGGCCTCACCAACCCGGTTGGCCTTCGCCGCTACGTGCGCGTCGGCGATGCGGTGCACCTGATCGACGATCGCTTCTATCACCACGCGGCATCGAACTGGGTGGCCTGGGTCGACCGGCGCGTGCTGCCCGAGGGCGTGACACTGACTGCGCTGGACCTGCCGGCCCTGAAACTGCGCCGCGAAGGCACCGCCTGGCAGATCGACCCACCGCGTGCGCAGGCCAGCGCCGATTCGGTTACGGCACTGATCGAGGAATGGCAGCGCGCCTACGCCATGGACGTGGAGGAAGCCGCTGCCGTTCCCGCCGACGCGCAGGCGCTGCGCCTGCAATGGCAGGGTGGCGCCCTGGAACTGGCGCTCGTGCCGGATGGCGAGGAGTGGTTGTTCTACCGGCGTGACGCGCCGGTGCGCTACCGCTTCAGCGCCAATCAGGGCAAGCGCCTGCTGGAGCTCCAGGAGTCGGCGCTGGCCGATGGGGCGCCGCCCGAAGCGGCCCCGCTGACCGGCGAACCCGCTGCAGAAGCGCCCGCCGCGCCCTGATGCCCGAGCTGCCGGAGGTCGAGACCACCCGGCGCGGCCTGGAACCGCTGCTGGTCGGCCGGCGTATCAGCGGCGCGGTGGTGCGCAACGCCGCGCTGCGCTGGCCGGTCGCCCCGGAACTGACGGCCCGGCTGCCCGGCGCCGCCATCACGGCGGTCGGCCGGCGCGCCAAATACCTGCTGCTGGCGACCGATCGCGGCCAACTGCTGCTGCACCTTGGCATGTCCGGCAGCCTGCGTGTGCTGCCGGCCGGCGTGCCGCCAGAAAAACACGATCACGTCGACATCCTGCTGGACGATGGCCAGTGCCTGCGCCTGCGCGATCCGCGCCGCTTCGGCAGCATTCTCTACGCGGGCGAGGATCCGGCCAGCCACGTCCTTCTGAGGCACCTCGGCCCCGAGCCGCTGGACGCGGACGCCCGGACGCTGGGCGTTCATCTGCACGCCGCCTCGCGAAGCCGTCGCGTGGCGGTCAAGCTGTTTCTGATGGATGCCGGCGTGGTGGTCGGCGTGGGCAACATCTACGCCAGCGAGGCCCTGTTTCGGGCCGGCATCCGCCCGAGCAAGCCGGCCGCGGACCTCAGCCGTCCGGCGTGCGTGCGTCTGGCAGCGGTCATCCAGGCCGTGCTGGCCGAGGCCATTGCCGCCGGCGGCACCACCCTGCGCGACTTTTCCAACAGCGATGGCCTGCCGGGCTATTTCGCGCAGGAGCTGGCCGTGTACGGCCGCTCCGGCGCGCCGTGCCGCGCCTGCACGACACCGATCCGGGAACGCCGCATAGGCCAGCGATCGACCTTCTGGTGCCCCGTCTGCCAAGCCTAGACACATGACGGCGTTCTACCCGGTCAGGGTGGTGGCGACCCTGCGTGCTTCCGAGCGCCTGACCTGACTACCTGGTGCTTGCTGCACGGCAAAGCCTTCGCAGGCGGCACGCCTCAGAGTTGGTGAAGAAATGCACGTCCTGCGCATTTCTTCTGTCGCGAGTCCGGTACACGCCCGGACTCGCTCCCGTACACCAAGCACTTGCGTGCTTGATGTACGACCGGCCATCCCTGGCCGGACTGAGAGCTTGAAAAATTCAAAAGCTCTCAGCCAGCCTGATGACGGTGCTTCTGCAGCCGCAGCTGCACCTGCCGGCGGGTGAGGCCCAACTGGCGCGCGGCGGCGGCGAGGTTGCCCTTGGCATCGGCCACCGCCTGTTCCAGCAGCGCGTGTTCGATGGCATCGAAGCGGCCGGCGCCGGAGTGGGCGGCCAGCAGCGCGGCGGCCTGCTCGCGCAGGCTGGCATCGCCGGCAGGCACGCCATCGCTCAGGCGCCCCGAGGTGTCGAGCGCAAAGGCCGGCGGCCGTGGCGGGCCGCCACGCAGGGCCAGCTGCGGCAGGTCGATGGCTTCGCCGTCGCCCACCAGCAGCACGGCCCGCTCGATCAGGTTTTCAAGTTCGCGGATGTTGCCGGGAAACTCGTACGCAAACAGCGCCTCGACCGCCCGGGCCGTGAAGCCCGGCACGGACTTGCCGTGCACGGCGCAGAAGCGGCGCAGCAGGTAGGCCATCAGCAGCGGGATGTCGTCGCGCCGCTCGCGCAGCGGCGGAATCGGCACCGGAAAGGTGGTGAGCCGGAAGTACAGATCCTCGCGAAAGCGCCTTGCCTCGACCGCGAGGTGCAGATCCTCGTTGCAGGCAGCCATGACGCGCACGTCGACGCGGCGGGTCTTGCTGTCGCCGACGCGTTCGATTTCCCGCTCCTGCAGCGCCCGCAGCAGCTTGCCCTGGGCGGCCAGGCTCAGGCTGGTCACCTCGTCGAGGAACAGCGTGCCGCCGTCGGCCCGCTCGAAGCGCCCGGCGCGCGAGCTGTTGGCGCCGGTATAGGCGCCCTTGGCCACGCCGAACAGCTCGGTTTCGATCAGCGTCTCCGGCAGCGCCGCGCAGTTGACGGCGATGAATGGCTCGTCGCGGCGGGCGCTCATGCGGTGCGCCAGGCGCGCGAAGACTTCCTTGCCGACGCCGGTTTCGCCCACGAACAGCAGCGTGGCGCGGCTGTCGGCGGCCTTGCGCAGCAGGTGCATGGCGGCGCCGAAACCGGCCGAGATGCCGACCACGCCGTCGCTGTCGCCGGCTTCGCGGTCCGCGAAGCGGTTCACGGACGATTCCGGCTGGTAGTAGCGGGTGTCGGGCGCCTCGATCAGCCACTCGTCGAGCGGCTTGCCGATCAGGCGGCAGGCTTCGTGGCCCATGCCGCGGCACTCCACCTCGCGCATCAGGATCGGCCGCCCGGCAAAGGCACTGGCAAAGCCGCTGGCGTAGCCGCTCTGCATCCAGCACACCGGCTCCGGGCTGGCGCCGTAGGCGTCCAGGTGCGTGGCGGCCTCCAGCGAATCATGCACCAGGAACTCGCCCGCGAAGGCGCCGCTTTCCGGCTCCGCGTGCAGGCGCACAACCTGCGACCAGCCGAAGCCGGCCAGTGCGTGCACCTGCGGTCCGACCGCGAAGGCGTCGAAGTAGCTCACGTTCGGGCGCAGGCGCCGCGCTGCCTCGGCATCGCGCCCGCCCTCGGCGTAGCCGATGCGCGACAGCAGCTCGCGGGCCACGGCCGGGCCCAGGCGGTCGATCAGCTCGCGCCGCAGCGCGCCGTAGACGCTGGCGGTCAGCAGCACGCCGCGCTGGTCGCGTACCCAGATGCGGCCGGTATCAGGCGTGAAGCGGACCTGTTCGGCCAGGTCGCGGATGTCGGGCAGGGTGGGGGCGGGTAGGGCGTTTGGCATGCTGCACGTCGAGGTAAATGTTCTGCGCTTGCAGTATGGCAATAGATGCCGTCAGCGTCACTTCCGGCCGCCGGCCGCCTGCCGGCGCAGTCCACAAACCGCCGCAACGCGGCCTGATGAGGGCGATTGGCGTGTTTGGCACGCAGTCTGCTAATCACCTTGACGAGAACGCACCGGCCTTGCCCCTGGCCGGTGCGTGTCGGCACTTTCGAGTTTCGAGGAGGAGTCCCGGATGACCGAGTACGCCGGCCTGGTATCGGCGGCGGGCGCCCTGCAGCGCCGCCAGATGTACGCCGATCCCGCCGTCTACGAACAGGAGCTGGCGCGCATCTTCGGCCGCTGCTGGCTGTTTTTGGTCCACGAGTCGCAGATCCCCAAGCCGGGTGACTTCTTTCGCACCTTCATGGGCGAGGACGACGTGCTGGTGGTGCGCCAGAAAGACCACTCGATCAAGGCCTTCCTGAACACCTGCACGCACCGTGGCAACCGGCTGTGTCGGGCCGATCGCGGCAATGCCAAGGCCTTTGCGTGCAACTACCACGGCTGGGCCTTCGGCACCGACGGCGCGCTGGTCAACGTGCCACTGGAGCGGGACGCCTATTTCAACGAGCTGGACAAGTCCCGCCTCGGGCTGGTCGAGGTCGAGCGCGTAGAGGCCTACAAGGGCCTGGTGTTCGGCTGTTTCGACCGCGTCGCGCCCACCCTGTCCGATTACCTCGGCGACATGAAGTGGTACCTGGACGTGTGGCTGGACGCGCTGCCCGGCGGGAGCATGCTGCTCGGCGAGGCGCAGAAGGTGGAAATCCCCACCAACTGGAAGCTGCCGGTCGAGAACGTGTGCGGCGACGGCTATCACCTGGGCTGGGCCCACGCCGGCGCCATGAAGGCCGTGCAGAGCATGGATTTTTCGGGCTTCACGGTGGGCAACGCCAGTGTGGACCTGGAAGGCGGGCTGTCCATTGCCGGCCTGAACGGCCACTCCCTGCTGGCGACGCTCGACGGCGTGTCCGGCTACAGCTTCTACCCGGACAACGGCGACATCCTGCGCTGGCTGCAGGCCAACCGGCCGACCGTGGTCGAGCGCCTGGGGCGTCTGCGCGGCGAGAAACTCTGGGGCTCGCAGCTGAACTTCACCATTTTTCCGAACCTGCAGTTCCTGCCGGGCCTGAACTGGTTTCGCGTCTACCACCCGAAGGGTCCGGGCCGCATCGAGCAGTGGACCTGGGCCATGGCCGAGCGGGCCATGCCGGAGGCCATCAAGCAGCGCATCCTGGACAACCAGCTGCTCACCTTCGGTCCGGCCGGGCTGTTCGACAACGACGACGGCGACAACCTGGCCGCCTGCACCGAGCAGTCGCGCGGCTGGCGCACGCGCCAGATGGACGTCCACACCAACATGGCGCAGGGCCGCAGCGGCAGCCGTCCGGGCCTGCCGGGCGACATCGCCGTCGGCGTGGTCAGCGAGCACAACCAGCGCTACTTCTACCGCCGCTGGCAGGAGCACATGGCCGCCGCCGACTGGCGCGGCGTGCCGCAGTACAACCTGAACCCGCTGCGCGGCGGCGAGGCGGTGGCCCATGCCGGCTGAAACGCGCGCCCTGCTGCCCATCGACCAGCATCTGGCGCTGACGCAGACGCTCTATTACGAGGCCCGCCTGCTGGACGAGGAGCGCTACGCCGACTGGCTGGAGCTGCTGGCCGACGACGTGCAGTACCGGATGCCGCTGACGGCGCGGCGCTTTCGGGCCGACCGCAGCGCGGCGCTGGCCGAGGGGCCGGGCTACGTGTTCGACGACGACAAGGGGCGCCTCGGTCTGCGCGTGCAGCGCCTGGAGTCGGGTCTGGTGTGGGCGGAGGACCCGCGCAACGCGGTGCGGCGGATCGTCAGCAACGTCGAGATCTACCGCGCCGAAGACGACGGCGAGGCGGTGGTGCACTCGGTGATCGAAATCCACCGCAGCCGCATCGACGCCCAGCAGCGGCGCCTGACCGCCGCGCGCACTGACCGCTGGCGCGACGCGCAGGGGCAGTGGCGGCTGGTCGCGCGCGACATCCGTTTCGATCACCCGGTGCTGATCGACAGCAATGTGAACGTGTTTTTCTGAAAGGAGGAGCGTCATGAAACCTTACGAGGCCGCCCAGCCGCCGCAGGACTACTCCCGCTACATGGACCTGGACGAAGGCTGGGTCGACCGGCGCATCTTCTGGGAGCAGGCCATCTACGAGCGCGAGCTCGAAGCCATCTTCGCCCGCTGCTGGCAGTTCGTGGCGCACGAGTCGCAGCTGCCCAACACGGGCGATTTTGTGACCACATACATCGGTGAAGACGGCGTGATCGTGTCCCGCCACGCCGACGGCAAGGTGTATGCGTTCCTGAACGCCTGCACGCACCGCGGCAACAAGATCTGCTTCGCCGACGAGGGCAACGCGCGCCGCTTCACCTGCAACTACCACGGCTGGTCGTTCAGCACGGCCGGCGAACTCACTGGCCTGCCCAGCGAGCGCGAAGCCTACGACGCCGGCGACATCGACAAGACCGCCTGGGGGCCGCGCCGGGCCAGGGTCGAAACCTACAAGGGCATGATCTTCGCCACCTTCGATCCGGACGCGCCCGGCCTGGACGAGTACCTCGGCGACTACCGCTGGTACCTGGACGCCTTCCTGGACAACGACGACGGTGGCATCGAGTTCCTGCCCGGCACCATCAAGTCCTACGCCAACGCCAACTGGAAATTCGGCGTCGAGAACTTCATCGGCGACGCCTACCACGCGTGGTGGACGCACGACTCCGGGGGCAAGGCCATGATGGGCGGGCCGTTTCCGGCCTACGACCCGAAGGACACCTATCACGCCAGCGTCAACGGCCACGGCTGGGAGTTCGCGCTGGAAGGGTTCGGCGACATTGCCATCCTGGGCTCGCCGGAGGTCATCGACTACTACGCGGCGCTCAAGCCGAAGATCGCCGCCCGGCTTGGCGAACTGCGCGCGCGCCTGTTCGGCTCGCTGGCCTCAGCCGCCATGTTCCCCAACATGACCTTTCTGCCGGGCATCCATACCTTTCGCATGTGGTTGCCGCGCGGCCCGCGCAAGCTCGAGCTGCGCATCTGGACGGTCGTGCCGAAAAATGCCCCCGAATCGGTCAAGCAGGCCATCAATATCGCCTGCAACATGACCTTCAACCCCGCCGGCACGCTGGAAATGGACGACGGCGAGAACTGGGAGGGCAACACCCGCACCAATGCCGGCTGGGTTAGCCGGCACGAGAAGCTGCACTACGGTTGCGGCAAGAGCCGCCAGGTCGACCACCCGGACCTGCCGGGCATCGTCCACCAGGGCCAGTTCAACGACGCCAACCAGCGCCTGTTCTACCAACGCTGGGCGGACCTGATGAACGCCAAATCCTGGTCCGACGTGCCGCAGCGCTACACGCCGCGCTACGCCGGCCGGCCCACCCGCTGACCGGAGACCGCGCATGAACGCAACCGCCAGGGACGTGCAGGTGGCAACGCAGCCGCCCTCACTGGAGCTGATAAGCGAAGTCCAGCAGTTCTACTACCGCGAGGCGCGCCTGAAGGACCGACAGGACTACCGCGCCTGGCTGGCGCTGCTGACGCCCGACATTCACTACTGGATGCCGGCCCGCGTGCAGCGCTACCGTCGGGACGAGCGCGCGCCGTCCGTGCTGCACAGCGCCTACTACAACGACCGTCTCGAGCATCTGGAAAAGCGCATCGCGCGCCTGGAAACCGGTACCTGCTGGACCGAAGACCCGGCCACCCGCACCGCCCACCTGGTGCACAACGTCGAGGTGGAGCACACCGACAGCCCCAACGAATACCACGTGCATTCCATCTCGGTCGTGTACCGCAACATGAACGAGGATGAGGAGCACACGCTGTACTGCCTGCGCGAGGACCTGCTGCGGCGAGTCGATGGCCAGCTGCGCATCGCCCGGCGCCTGCTGACCGTGCAGCAGAACGTCTTCATGAACAAAAGCCTGAACGTGTTCCCCTGAGAGGCACCCACCGTGACTGATTACTTGCGTTATTACCTGTGCTCGCTGGTCGTGCTGGCCGGCATCGTCGGCTTCATGCTCGGTGGCTGGTGGATGTGGGCCGGCGTGGGCACATTCTTCGTGCTGGCCGGGCTGGACATGTTGTCGCGGCCGGATCATGCCGTGCGTCACTTTCGCTACCCACGCCTGGCCGATGTGCCGCTGTACCTGCACTGCGTGCTGATGGTGGCGCTGTATGCAGCCTTTGCCTGGCGTATGCAGGCCGGGCTCGGGGTGCAGGGCGGCGTGTCGACCGTGCTGGTGCTTGTTGGCGCTGTCGCCTCGCTGGTGTGGCTGAACGCGGTGCCGAACGTGCCGGTCGCCCACGAGCTCATGCACCGCAAGGACTGGCTCTCGCGGGGTCTCGCCAAATTCATCAGCGCCATGTTTGCCGACGCCCACCGCGACATCCCGCACCTGTACACGCACCACATCCATTTCGATACCGAAGCGGACGCCGACTACGCGCCGCGTGGCAGCAGCGTTTATCCGTTCATGTGGCGCTGCACCAAGCGCAACTTCGAGGAACTGCTGGCCGCCGCCCGCAAGCGGCAGGCGGTCACCGGCGCCGGCCTGTGGTCGCCGCGCAACTTCCTGTTCTGGGAATTCGCGTTGCTGCTGTCGATCCCGCTGGCGGTGGGCCTATACGGCGGCCCGCTGGCCGGCGCATTGACGCTGCTGGCGCAGATCAGCAGCAAGTTTTTTCTGGAAGCCCTCAACTACATCCAGCACTACGGCCTGGTGCGCGTGCCCGGTTCACCGACCCGCCTGCACCACACCTGGAATCACCTGACGTGGCTGGATCGCACCATCGGCTACGAGATCACTACCCACGTTGACCACCACATCGACCCCGATCTGCGCTTCGACCAGCTGGTGCCGCACCCGGATGCGCCGCAGATGCCGAACCTGTTCGTGTGCGCGGTCAGCGCCTTCATCCCGCCACTGTGGTTCGGCCGCATCGCCAAACCGCTTCTCAAGGACTGGGATCTGCGGTTCGCGAGTCCCCAGGAGCGGCAGATCGCCCGCGAGGCCAACCGCAAGGCCGGCTGGCCGGACTGGCTGGCCGAACAGAACGTAGCGTCATCCGGCCAGGCGATTCCCGCCTGACCGGCCGGCTCGGCTGGCCTGCCGTGCTCGGCCGCGCCGCTGATGGTGGGCCCTGTGGGACTCGAACCCACAACCAACGGATTATGAGTCCGCTGCTCTAACCGATTGAGCTAAAGGCCCCCGCTTGAGCGGAACCGGCCCGGCGGGGCCGGAGGCCGCCGGCAAGCCGACGCCCTCAATCCAGAAAGCTGCGCAGCTTCTCGGAGCGGCTCGGGTGGCGCAGCTTGCGCAGGGCCTTGGCCTCGATCTGACGGATCCGCTCGCGCGTCACGTCGAACTGCTTGCCCACCTCCTCGAGGGTGTGGTCGTTGTTCATCTCGATACCAAAGCGCATGCGCAGCACCTTGGCCTCGCGCGGCGTGAGCGAGGCCAGCACGTCCTGCGTGGCGTCGCGCAGGCTGTCGGCGGTGCTGATGTCGATCGGCGACAGGGCGCTGGTGTCCTGAATGAAATCGCCCAGGCTCGAATCCTCGTCGTCGCCGATCGGCGTCTCCATCGAGATCGGCTCCTTGGCGATCTTGAGCACCTTGCGGATCTTGTCTTCGGCCATTTCCATCTTGACGGCCAGTTCCTCGGGCGTCGGTTCGCGGCCGAGCTGCTGGAACAGCTGCCGCGACACGCGGTTCAGCTTGTTGATGGTCTCGATCATGTGCACCGGGATGCGGATGGTGCGCGCCTGGTCGGCGATGGAGCGGGTGATGGCCTGGCGAATCCACCAGGTGGCGTAGGTCGAGAACTTGTAGCCGCGGCGGTATTCGAACTTGTCGACGGCCTTCATCAGGCCGATGTTGCCTTCCTGGATCAGGTCCAGGAACTGCAGGCCGCGGCTGGTGTACTTCTTGGCAATCGAGATCACCAGGCGCAGGTTGGCCTCGACCATTTCCTTCTTGGCCTGGTTCGAGTGCCGTTCGCCGGCCAGCATCTGGCGGTTGATTTCCTTGATGCGGGCGATCTCAAGGCCGTGCTCGCGCTCGATTTCGGCCAGCTTGCGCTGCGCACGGCGGATGTCGTCGGTGAACTGCTTCAGGCGCGTGCTGTGCTTTTTCTTGGCCTGGACCTGCGTTTCCAGCCAGCCGGTGTCGGTTTCGTGGCCGACGAACACGCGCAGGAAATCCTTGCGCGGCATGTCTGCCTTGTTGACGCACAGGTCCAGAATCACCTGCTCCTGCTGGCGAATGCGCTCCATCAGGCTACGCAGCAAGCCGGCCAGATCCTCGATCTGCTTCGGGATGATGCGCAGCTTCAGCATCTGGGCCTGAAGTTCTTCGCGCAGGCCGGTAATTTGCTCGACATTGGGCTTTTTGGCCGACTCGAGCTTGGCCATCTGCTCGCGCAAGCCGCGCAGGAGCTCGAAATGCGCCCGCACCTGTTCCGGGTCGGGCCCGATCTCGACTTCCTCGACCACCGCCGGGGTGTCGCTGTCCAGATCGGCTTCGTCCTCCACGACCTCGTCGATTTCGGCACTGGCTGCCGGTTCTTCGACCACCTCGGCGGCCGACGGCGCTTCCGGCTCGTCTGACTCGTAGAAGCCGGCGACGAAGGAGGGCAGACGCAGCTGTCCAGCCTGCACCTGATCGTACAGGCCAAAGACCTCGTCCATCGCCCGCGGCAGCTGCAGCAAGGCGGCAACCACCTGCTGCTGGCCGGCCTCGATGCGCTTGGCGATAGCGATTTCGCCTTCCCGCGTCAGCAGCTCGACCGTGCCCATTTCGCGCATGTACATGCGCACGGGGTCGGTCGTGCGGCCTTCGCGCTCGACCGCGGTCATCGCGGCGGCGGCTTCTTCGACCGCCTCGTCTTCGGTCACGCTTTCGCCGCTCATGAGCAGCTCTTCCATGTCCGGCGGCGCATCCGACACGCGGATGCCCATCTCGGTGAGCATGGCGACGATGCTTTCGAGCTGCTCGGCCTCGACGATGTCCTGCGGCAGGTGATCGTTGATCTCACCGTAAGTGAGATAACCCCGGGCGCGGCCGAGCGCCAGCAGCTGCTTCAGTTCGGAATTTTCTTCGGGGTGGTCGACACCGTTATCCATGGGACACCTCGATGCGATTTGGGCGGAACCGGCGATTATAGTCCATCGACGTCAAGTCGGGGCGCCGCCGCGTTGTTTCAATAGCGCCAGCACCTTGGCACGCTGCTCGGCATCAAGCTGGCTGGGGGGCACACCGTGCATCAATGCGTTGCGCCGCCGCGCTTGCGCTGCCTGCGACAACAAGCGCTGGATGATTTCATGCAGTTCGCGCTTCGCCGGCTCGAGTTCCTCCGGCACCAACTCGCTGTGGGCCAATATGCTTGACAGGGCAGCACCGTCGTCTGTGTCGCGCCAGTGCTCCAGCAGCAGATCCAAGCGGGGCTGGCGCAGCTCGCGCAGCGTCCCCAGCAACCGCAGCAGCAGATCGAGGCCGTCGGAGTGCGTGTCGGTCAGGGGCGTCAAATCCCCGACCTGGTTCATCAGTTGCGGGTAGTGCGCCAGCAACAAGATGGCACGCCACACGGGCGATGGTCGCTGTCCGACCATCCTGGAGATCGGCGGCGAAGCACGCCCGGCGGGGGCAGCATTCCGCCCGCTACGGCCGACGAAGCCGGTTATCTTTTCGACGATCAGATCCCGGTAGGTTCCTGCCGGCAACTTTTGGAGCAATGGTTTGGCCAACTCAGCGAGTTGGGCACGCCCTTCCACGGTGGCGATGTTTGCGCTGGCCCTCAAGCGGTCGACGAGGTGTTGCGAAACCGGCACTGCCTGGCCGGTCAGCTCCAGAAAGGCGTCCTTGCCGATTCGGCGCACCAGCGAGTCCGGGTCCTCGCCCTCGGGCAGGAACAGCAGGCGCAGGTCGCGCCCGTCGGCGAGTTCCGGCAGGGCGTTATCGACCGCCCGCTCGGCTGCCCGTCGCCCGGCGTTGTCGCCATCGAAGCACAGCACCAGCCGCGGCGTAACGCGAAACGCAGCCCGCAGGTGCTCGGCCGTCAGTGCGGTGCCGAGCACGGCGACGGCGTTGTCGATGCCATATTGGGCCAGCATCACGACGTCCATGTAGCCTTCGACCACCAACAGCAGCTGCGGGTTGCGTGCCTGCCGGAGCACGTTGGGCAGGCCATACAGTTCGCGGCCCTTGTGAAAGACGGGGGTTTCGGGCGAATTGAGGTACTTGGGCTCACCCTGGCCGATGATGCGCCCGCCGAATCCGATCACCCGGCCGCGACGGTCCTCAATCGGGAACATCACCCGCCCCCGAAACCGGTCATAACCGCGCCCTCCATCGTCGCCGGTCAGCAGGCCGGCCTGGCGCAGCAGGTCGGCACCGTACCGCTCGCCCAGCGCACGGCCCAGGCCATCCCACCCGTCCGGCGCGAAGCCGAGGTGAAAACGCGCCGCCGTTTTTCCGTCAAGGCCGCGATTTTTCAGGTACTCGACCGCGTCGGCCGCGGCCGGGTGGTGGCGCAGCTGCTTGCGGTAGAAGGCGCTCGCCGCGGCCAGCACCTCGTACAGCGCTGCCAGGGAGGTCCCTGATTCCTGCGCGCGCGGGGTTTCCTCGGGCAGGGTCATGCCGGCACGCTGGGCAAGCTCCGCGATTGCCTCGCGAAAGTCGAGCCGATCCAGGGCCATCAGAAAGCCGATCACCGTGCCGTGCGCGCCGCAGCCGAAGCAGTGATAGAACTGCTTTTGCGGACTGACGGTGAACGACGGGGTCTTTTCTTCGTGGAACGGGCAGCGGCCCGCCAACTCCCGGCCGCTGCGCCGCAGCGGTACGCGCGCGCCGATGACTTCGACGATGTCCGTGCGCGCCAGGACGGTGTCGATGAAGTCTTCGGGTATCCGGCCGCTCATGTCGCCCACGATAGCGCGGGCGGGCGGGCCGGGGAAGGCGGGCTCCCGGCCGTCATGCCGGCCGGGAGATGCCAACGGCCTGCAGTCAGATGGGATACACGATGTAGCGCGGCGCGACGTTGGTATCCATGACCGCGCGGCGCGACTTCAGCTTGGCCCCGCTGCCGTTGACGACGATCTCGTCCACGTAGCGGCCGCAGACCAGCGTGCCGGTGTTGCCGGCCGAGTCGGTGTAGAACACGGTGAAGTTGCTCACCGTCTCGTACAGGTCGCCACCCTTGGGCGTGCACGAAACACGCTGCACGAAGTGGCGGGTCTGGTAGTCCTCGAAAGTGCCGGCCCAGACCTTGGTCACGTAGGTGACGCGGTCTTCCAGGCGCTCGTGGCAGTCGTCCATCATGAGCGCCAGCGGCAGACCGCTTTCCTCGTTTTCGTTGGCGATGCACACGTAGGAACCGTCACTGGCGAAGGTGTCCAGCCAGCCGTGCATGTCCTTGCTGTCCAGCGCGGCGATGTAGCTCATCTGCAGCGCGTCGATCTGTTGCAACGCTTCCTGGGTCATCGATCAGTTCTCCTCTCGTACGAAGCCCATGACGCGCCGGTAGTACTCCCACTTGGGCAGGTTCCCGGCCTCGTCGTTTTGTTTGAAATCGAACCACATGCCCTGTTCCTGCTTGACGCCCTTCTGGAACACGGCGTTGCCCGGCGTGCGGTTGCCCTGCTGCACGCGCAGGAAGATCGACGCGTCCTCCATCGACACCATGCCGCACGGCCCCAGCATGTTCGACGACTGGCGCAGCCGGTGGCGCACCATGTCCGCGTCGTCATCGGCGTGCGAGAAATAGGCGTAGTGCACTTCCGTCTTGAGCAGCGAGCGGGCCACCGCGAAGCGCACGTTGATCATGTCCAGGTGTTTCGTCATCACCGTCAGCGGATTCAGGCTGACGATCACCGAGCCCTTGGAGGTGTGGCTGCCCTTGAAGGCGACCAGCGACGGATCCTTCAGGAAATCGGGGTTGGTTGGCACCTTCAGTTCCGACTCGAAGGCGAGGTGCCCGTTCTCGGTGGCGTACTGGGAGCCCTTGCCGCCCTGCCAGTTCAGCATCTTGAAAGCCAGATGCAGCAGCGGGGCATGGTAGCCGTCGTTGTCGACGTAGGCCTTCCAGTTGCAGTCGTAGCTGACCTTCTGATAACCGAGCAGGCGCAAACGACCGTCGCCGCCGAGCAACTGCAGCAGTGCGGGTTGGGTGCGCCCCAGCCAGGTTTCGATGTCGGGCGTGGCCTCGTGCAGGGTGGTGAAGATAAGGCCACCGACGATGGCGGTGCGCAGCTCGTGCAGGCCGCTGTCTTCCTGCCTGAAGCTGGGGGCGAAATCGTCCTTGCCCGGGCAGCCGCGCAGCGCGCCGGTGCTGTCGAACAGCCAGCGGTGATACGGGCACTCGAATTCGGTCCTGTTGCCGCGGTTGTTGGTTTCAAGCAGCGTGCCGCGGTGCGAGCAGGCGTTGTAGAACACCCGCACGCGGCCGTCCTGGCCGTGCACGATCAGCAGCGGCCGCTCGCCGATATGAAAGGTCTTGAAGTCTCCGATGTTCGGGATTTCGCCGGTGTGCGCCACCGGGTGCCACTCGGGGCCGTAGAAGATGCGCTCCAGCTCGAGCCGGAACACGTCTTCACGGTCGAAGATGTCCTTGGGGATCTCGTTGATCTTGGCCGGCCAGTGGACCGGCGCGCCGAACACGGTGGGGGCGTTCATGGCGGTACTCTCCAATGCGTGGGGGAAGCGCTACCGAATGATTGTATATGTCGCCCGACCAGACAACCGGCTGGCGGTGTCTACAGGTCCTCGCCACCGGCCATCTTGGTGAACCCGCGGGCACCCAGACCGCCGTCTGTATTGATCACCACGCCGGTCATCGGCGCCGAGTTGGCGCGCGAGGCGAGCAGCACGTAGGGGCCGCAGTAGTCGTCGGGCACGGCCGCGATTTGCAGCGGGCTGATGGCGCGCATCATGTCTTCAAGGCCTTCCATCTGGCTGAGCTTGACCTGTGCCGTGCCGGTGGCGGCCAGGCCGCCCAGTTCGGTTTTCATGCCGCCGGGGGCGACGCCGTTGACGCGCACCTTGGGCGCCAGCTCGAAGGCCAGTTCCCGCACCAGGCCGACCACGGCATGCTTGGAGGCGGTATAGATCGGCCCACCGCCGGCCGGATAGAAACCGGCGTTCGAGATGGTGTAGATGATGCTGCCGCGGGTCTTGAGCAGCTCCGGCAGGGCCGCCTTGGCGCCCAGCAGGTAGCCTTTGACGTTGACCGCGAACAGCTCGTCGAAGGCGTCCGAGATGCGCTCCGCATCGATCTGCGGCAGGGTCTGGAAGTAATCGAACACGCCGGCGTTGCCGATGAAGGTGTCGAGCCGCCCGAAGCGGGCGACCGTCTCCTGCACCACGCGCGCGTTGTCGGCGTAGGTGGTGACGTCGCCGGTGACGGCCAGCACGCGGTCGCCGAAGTCCCGCGTCAGCTGCGCCGCCTTGGCCGCGTCGCGCTCCAGCACGCCCACGCTGGCGCCCTCGGCGATGAAGCGCTGCACCAGGGCCCGCCCCAGACCCGAGCCGCCGCCCGTGACGATCGCAACCGTGTTGTCCAGCCAGCCCATCGGTGCCTCCTTGCGCTTGTGTTGATCGAGCCAGGGCGCCGTCCTGCGGCGCGGCGGGTGATTGTACAAGCGCCGGCCGTGCGCGATTGCGGCCACCCTTACCTGTCGTTAACATGATCGATCACTCCGCACGCCCACCGTCGCCGAACAGGCGGGCGTGCCCACCCCGACCCCACCGGCGCAATGCCGAACCGGAGGCTCCCCCATGAAACCCTTCGAATCCATCAACCTCGACGCCTATCTGGACGAGCGCCCGGCCGAGGGCGTGATCCGCGTCGACCGGTCCATCTTCACCGACCCGGCCATCTTCGAGCTGGAGATGGAGCGCATCTGGGAGCGCAGCTGGCTGTACGTGTGCCACGAGAGCCAGATTCCGAATCATGGCGATTTCCTGACCACCTACCTGGGACGCCAGCCGGTCGTCGTGATCCGGGGCGCCTCGGGCAAGGTCAACATCTTCATCAATGCCTGTGCCCACCGCGGCTCACAGCTGGTGCATGAAGAGCGCGGCAACAAGACCGACATGACCTGCTTCTTCCACGGCTGGTGCTTCGACACCGACGGCAAGTTGCAGTCGATCACGCGCGAGAAGGGCGGCGGCTATCCGGACCAGTTCCGCAAGGAGAATTTCAATCTCACCGCCGCGCCGCGGGTGGAGTCCTATCGCGGCTTCGTGTTCGCCGCCTTGAGCGACGGGGTGCCGACGCTCACCGAGCACCTGCGCGACGCGCGCGTCATGATCGACATGATGGCCGATCAGGGCGGCGAGGACGGCCTGGAGGTGCTGCGTGGCCACTCGACTTACACCTTCGGCGGCAACTGGAAGCTGCAGGCCGAAAACGGCGTCGACGGCTACCACGTGCACGGTCTGCATGTGAACTTCGCGCTGACCACGCAAAACCGCGAGCGCATCCGCGCCGGTGCCAACCAGATCAAGTCCATGGACGTGTCGCAGCTGGGCAACCTGGATGCCGGCTTTTTCGACTTCGGCAACGGTCATGTGGTGTTGTGGGGCGACTGGCCGAACCGCGGCGACCGGCGGCCAAATTTCCACATGTACGGCGAATGGACGGAAAAGTTCGGCCAGGTCTATGCCGAATGGATGATCGGCAAGCTGCGCAACACGCTGATCTATCCGAACGTGTTCCTGATGGACCAGATGTCGTCGCAGATTCGCGTGTTCCGGCCGATCGCCGTGGACAAGACCGAAGTCACCATCTACGCCATCGCGCCCAAGGGCGAGTCGCCGAAAATGCGCGCCCACCGCATCCGCCAGTACGAGGACTTCTTCAACGCCTCGGGCATGGCGACGCCCGACGACCTGAGCGAGTTCGCCTACGCGCAGAACGCTGCCCAGGGCCGTCTGGCGCGCTGGAACGACCTGACGCGCGGCGTGAAGTTCCTGACCAAGGGCCCCGATGCCCGCGCCGCGGCGCTGGGCGTGAACCCCGAGTACTGCGGCGGCAAGGTGGAGGACGAGGGTATTTTCCTGGCCCAGCACCGCCACTGGCTGAACGCAATGCAGAAGTAACCGGGCGCCACCCTCCTTTTTCGCACCGTTTCACAAGGCATAGACCATGGACGACGTCGCGCGCTGCGCCGACCTGCTGTACACCGAAGCCCGCCTGATCGACCTGAAGGCATGGGACGACTGGCTGGCGCTTTACCTGCCGGAAGCCGAATTCTGGGTGCCGGCCTGGGACACCGAGCACAGCTACGTCAGCGACCCGCAAAACGAAATCTCGCTCATCTACTACGCCGACCGCAGCGGCCTGGAAGACCGCGTGTTCCGCCTGCGTACCGGCATGTCGTCGGCCTCGGTGCCGCTGCCGCGCACCAGCCACCTGGTCGGCAACGTGCAGGCCAGCCGCCAGGCCAACGGGGATTTCGAGGTCTACGCCAGTTGGCAGGTGACCTACTTCAAGCACAAGGAAACGCACTTCTTCGCCGGGCAGTACGAGTACACGCTGCGCCCGCAGGACGACGGCAGCCTGCGTATCGCGCGCAAGAAGATCATCGTCATCAATGACCTGATCCCGCAGGTGCTGGACTTCTACCACGTGTGACGGCGGCCGCGCGGCCGCGGGAGTTCGTCATGGATACCATCCACTGGGGCACGCCGCCGGTCGGCCTGTTCAATTTCCCGATCGAGCTGTGGCAGACCACCGGCCGGTTTGCGCAACATGGCCTGGATCTGAAACTGTCCAGCCACCTCACGGGCGAGGAATACGGCGCCCGCATCCGCGCCGGCGCCTACGACATGGGGCAGATCGGCACGCCGGTGTTCCTGCCGGCTGCCGTCGGCTCGCGCGAGTACGCCGTCGTCAGCGTGGGGTTTTGCGATTTCGCACCGTTCTATCTGGTGGCTGCGCCGGACGTGAACCGGCTTTCCGACTGCCGCGGCGAGAAGGTCGTCATCAACAAGCGTATGACTTGCCCGGGCAGCCTTCTGGAATGGCACGCCCGCCAGGAAGGGCTGACGATTGACGATTTCAAAGTCGTCGAGCTGATGCAGGACAGCCGTTTCGACAACTACGGCCAGGCCTTCGCCGACGGCATCGAGCGTGGCGCCTTTCGCATCGGCATCCTGTACGAACCCTACGTCAGCCTGGTCGAGCGCCGCTTCGGCTGGCATGTGCTGGCCGACTACGCCGACCTGCTGCGCCCGGCCAACTACGGCATCCTGCTGTACGCCCGCCGCCGCTGGATCGACGAAAAGCCGGACCTGGTACGGCGCATGGTGCAGGCCTACTTCGCGGCAGCGAGTTGGGGCGTGGATCACCCGGCGCAGCTGCGGCCCTTCGCCTCGCAGCTGCCGTTCGTGACCGAGGATGACATCGAACGCGCCATGCGCCGCGACGGCCCGCACTGGCTGCGCGAGCCAAGCCTCGACTGGGCGTTCCTGGAACGGGTGGAGCAGGAACTGAAAACGCAGCGGCGCGTGCCGGCCGACTACAGCATCCGCGACTACGTCGCCGCCACCTATTGACCGCTTGTCGACACGGTCGGAGCACCCCATGCAGCTTGGATTCGTCGGCGTCGGCACCATGGGCGCGCCGATCGTCGGTCACCTGGTGGCGGCCGGGCACACGGTCAGGGCCTTCGATTTGTCGGCCGACGCGCTGGCCAGGGCGCAGGCCGCCGGCGCGCAGGCCGCAGGCTCGGTCGGCGAGGCCGCCACCGGGGCGCAGGCGGTGTTCGTCGCCGTCTCCAACCAGGACGTGCTGGGCGAGGTGCTGCGACAGCCGGGCGGCATATTCGAGTGCGCCGCGCCGGGGGCGATCGTGGTCGATCTTGGCACCACCGCGCCGCCGCGCTGCCGCGCCTTCGCCGCCGAGGCGCGCGCCGTGGGCATGGATTACGTGGACGCCCCGCTGAGCGGCTCCACGCCGTGGGCGCAGGCCGGCACGCTGGCCGTCATGGTCGGCGCCGAGCAGGCGGCCTGGGACAGCGTGCTGCCGCTGCTGCAGACCTTCGGCGGCAGCATCTTTCACCTGGGTCCGGTCGGCAGCGGGCAGACGGCCAAGCTGTGCCACCAGCTGGCCTTCATGGGCACGCTGATGGGCCTGAGCGAAGCGGTGGTGCTGGGCGAGCGCTGCGGCATCGACGGCGTACAGCTCATGGACGTGCTGGGCGCCTGTGTGTCGCCACGGCACGTGATCGACTTTTTCAAACCCCGGCTTGCCGCCCGCCCGCTAGGCGAGGGGCCGACCGGGCTTGGCATCTTCTACAAAGACCTCAAAGCCGTGCAGGAGCTGTCACAGCAGGATGCCGGCATCACCCTGCCACTGGGCGAGGCGCTGCTGGGCCTGTTCCAGCAGGCCATGGACGCCGGTTACCGCAACTTCGACCCGTTCGGGCTGAGCGAGCTGATCGAGAAGGGCGTGATCAAGCGCTGAGCGCCGATCCGCCGGGGAATCCCGTAGGAGCGCCTTCAGGCGCGAAGGTTTTGGGCGGGAGCGGTTGAAGATTCGCGGCCAAACCCGCTCCCACACCCGTGAGCGGTCCCGGGTTACTCCAGATACGCATCCTGCGCCTTGACGATGCGGTAGACCGTCTCCAGCACCGGCACTGCAAGACCCAGCTCGGCCGCCTTGTCCAGGAAGGGCTTGAGCAGGAAGTCCACCTCGGTCTTCTTGCCGCGGATGACGTCCTCGTGCATGGAGGTGCGCCCGCGCATGCCCTGCTGCTGGAGGCGTTCGCCGAGCTTCATCATCATGGCCACGCCGGCCTCGAAGTCGAGCTCGTTCAACTCCTTGAACTGCGACATCGGCGCGTAGAAGTTCTGCGGCGTATAGCCCATGGCGCCGTAGACGCGAAGCATGTCCTTGGCCAGCGCCACGTAGTGCTCGGCGCCCTGGCGGACCAGCAGGCCGTCCTGGAAGTACAGGCGCAGTCCCAGGGTGGACACCGACCAGCCGGACGCGGTGCCGATCTGCACCAGCTTTTCCCACAGCACCTGCATGATGTTGGGGACCGACCGGGCGACCAGGCCGGAGCGGGTGAAGGCCTCGGCCAGCGCGTCGGTGCGCGGGCTGGTGCCGCCGTCGAGTTCGCCGAACCAGGCGGTGATCGGCGTGGTGAGCGGATTGCTGACCACGCCCGGCTCGTGCAGCGTGCCGCCTTCGATGGTGGACGCGCCGACCACCTTGTCGCGGCCGGCCCAGGCGCGCAGGCGCTCTTCCTTGCCGATTCCGTTCTGCAGCGAGAACACGTTCTTGCAGCGGGTCTTGAGGCCCTCGGCCTGGGCCAGCGCGGTTTCGGTGTCCTTGCCCTTGACCAGGATGATCAGGTGGTCGAATTCACCCGCTGCCTCGTCGGGGCTGGTGACGGCCGTCAGGTTCTCGCGCACCAGGTGATCGCCGCGCACGCCGCTGATCTTGAGGCCATTGCTGTTGATCGCCTCGGCGTGGGCCGGGCGGCAGATGAGGGTGACATCCTCGCCGGCCTTGGCAAGATATCCGCCGATGACCGAGCCCAGACCGCCGGCACCCAGAATGACAAAACGCATGGTTCTTCCTTAAGGTTCGAGAGAGGAAAATATCAGGCCTTGCGGCGCCGCCGCAGCAGCAGGACCACCAGCAGCACCACGGCAGCAACTGCCGGCAGGATGACCGTGTACAGCTTCGGTCGGATGCCGAAGTTCCAGATCTGCTCCAGCGTCGGCGGATGCGCGTAGGCGCCGCCGGGATGTTCCGGCGGAACCTTGCCGGCCGGTGTGGCGCGGATGTACTCGACCAGGCGCGTGAGTTCCTCGTCGGTGATGTCGGTCGGGCGCAGCGGCGGCATGCCCAGCAGGCCGTTTCGCACCACATGGGCGATGTACTCGCCCGGCAGGTCCTGACGGTTCAGGATCACCGACTGTGCCTCGCCCTTGGTCTGGCTCAGCTTCAGTGTGCCGGGGTGATCCGCGCCGGGGGCGTGGCAGGCACGACAGAACAGCACGAACAGCTCCTCGCCGCTGCGCTCGCCGACCGGCGTGGTGGCATCGGCGACCGGGCTGGTCGCGGCATCGGCTGCCGGGGCATCGTTTGCGGCATGCGCCAATTGCAGGCTGCCGGCCAGGCCCAGCAACACGGCGGCGGCAAGGCGCAGGGTGTTTTTTTGAACGGTCATGGCTGCGCCTCAGGTACGGGGGCCGGTCCAGTTGGACGGCCAGATGCCGGACTTGCCCGGCGAGAGGATGCCGTTCGGGTCCAGGGCGTCCTTGATGACCTGGTTCACCTTGCGCAGGGCGCCGCCCTGGCCGTCGTACATGTCGGCGATGATGTCCATGTAGGTGAGGTTGGCCTTCAGCTCGCCGTAGCCGTGCTGCTTGGCGATGGCGACCAGCTCGCGCGAGCAGGCATCGGCACGCTGCCGGGCGTCCTCGTCGCGCGGGTCGAACATGATCATGACCAGCGTGATCATGGTGCGGAACATCGCCACCTCTTCGCAGATCATGTCGAAGCCGTGGCGGTTCAGCAGTTCCTTGAACAGGTTGAACATCTCCCAGGCGTTCTTGCCGGTCATGGCCGCCATGGGCGTGAAGTTCAGATGTCCGCCGCCGGCCCAGTTGACCAGGTTGAACTCGGTCATGTTCGGCTCGCCGCGCATCAGCTTCTCGCGGTAGTTCCAGCCGGCGTCGTCGGCCGGCCGGTCGCCTTGCAGGTAAATCTTGGCGCCCGGGATGCGCTTCATCTCGTGCTCGACGAGCTGGAAGGTCATCTCGACGTTTTCAGGCAGGCCATACAGGGCGCCATACATGTTCCACATGCCAAGGTCGAGTTCCTTGGCCACTTCGCGCCAGCGCGAGTCAGGAATGACGCCGGGCTTGTCCCAGATGTCCTTGCGCAGGCGCTGCACGGACGCGCTGTAGGAGATGTGTTCGATCACCGCGCCGTTCTGGATGATCATGTTCATTTTCAGCGGCCGCAGGATGTCCATCAGCGGCTTGATGTCTTCCTCGTTCTGGAAGGTCACCATGAACGGCTTGTAGGCCGGCGGTACCGGCATCAGCCAGAAGCCCATCTTGGTGATGATGCCGAAGTTACCCTGGGTGAACATGCCGTCCACGTACGGTCCGAAACCGTACTTGAACAGCTGCCAGCTGGTGTTGCCGGGCATGGCGCCCATGCCGGTGCGCAGCAGTTGGCCGTCGGCCAGCAGCACTTCCATGCCGCAGGAGAACAGCAAATGGTCGGCGTACGGCGTGTAGCCGGCGCCGTGTTCGAGCGCGTTGCCGATGACGCCGCCCCAGCCGGGCGCGGCACAGTCGATCCACAGCTTGTAGCCCTTCTCCTGCAGATGCTGGTAGAGCTGGTAGTACGACACGCCCGGCTCGACCAGGCAGTAGCCGGATTCCTCGTTGACTTCGAGGATGCGGTTCATGCGCTTCAGATCCAGCACCAGGTAGCCGGCCTGCTTGGGGGCGGGGCCGCCGTAGGCGAAGTTCTTGCCGTTGCCGTAGGTCCACAGCGGCAGCTTGTACCGGTTGGCCACCTGCAGCACGGCCTGCACTTCGGCCACCGAGGCGGCCGAGATGGCGGCGGACGGCATGCGCGTTTCCGGCGGCACCGCGGACATGTGGTCCAGGTAGGGTTGCAGATCCCCCTCCGGATCGCTGAAGACCCAGGCGGCTCCCACGATTTTGCGAATTTCCGCCAGCGCGGCCTGGAAATCCTCGCGCGCTATGCCGTGCGGCAGGTACTCGGGCATCGATCTCTCCCTGCGGCGGCCGTTCGGCCGCCGGTGTTGCGTTGTTCGTGGAACTTGGCGGATCAGTCGGCGAGGACTGGCGCCATCAGGCGCAGCCACTCGCGGTACTGGCCGTGCAGCAGCACTTCATCCTGAAAATCCGGCCCGCTCATCTGAGCCGCCATGCCGACCGCGGCGGACTCGTCGTCACCGCCGGCGCGCACCTGCGCGAAGCCGCGGTCGTAGCCCAGCTGCCAGGGCACCAGGCGGCCCTGCAGGCCATCGTGGCAGGCCTCGAAAGTAGCCAGGTCGTCCGGCGTGGCCAGGCCGGTGGCGTTGTAGAAGTCCTCGAACTGGCGGATGCGCCGGGTACGCACTTCGGGCTCGTCCTCGCGGGCGGCCAGCGCGTAGCTCTCGACCTTGGTGAAGTCCACCGCTACCGGCTTGATGACGCGAATCTGCGTGGCGGCGTGGTCCATCAGCAGCAGGTTGGGGAAGATCAGCAGGTTGCGCAGGCGCCCGACCACCCACTCGGCATGCGCGGCGCCGTGGCGCTGCGCGAGCTGTTCGCGGCGGCCCCATACCGGGCGGTTCTGCGGCTGGCCGAAGCTGCCCCACATCAGCGTGTGGCCATGGCCGAAGTCGTACCAGCCGCTCTTGAGCTTGAGCAGGTCGTCGCCACCGAAGCTGCGCTGCACGCCGCCGGCCGCGGCGGCCTTCTCGGCCCGGCGCTGCGCATCGCGCTTCATGATGCCGACGTAGTTGGCGTGCACGGCGGTGAAGTGATAGCCGTCGATGCCGTTTTCCGGTTGCAGCTTCCAGTTGCCGCGATGGGTGTAGCTGGACCAGCCGCGCAGGACTTCGAGCGGGTGCTCGGACTGGTCCATGACGAAATCGATGGCCTTGGCGGCGCCGCCCAGATGCTCGGCCAGCGTCGGCACGTTCGGGTTCAGTGAGCCGAACACCAGGCCGCGGTAGGTCTCGAGCCGCGGAATGGCCTTCAGATCATGCGACTGCTGCTCGAAGGCCGGCGGGTAGGCGCCGCTGGCGTGGTCCTTGATGTCGACGTTCTTGCCGGTGCTGTCGTATACCCAGCCGTGATACGGGCAGGTCAGGAACTGCTGGTTGCCCTTGCGCGTGCGGCACAGGGTGGCGCCGCGGTGTGCGCAGGCGTTCACGAAGCCGTAGACCTTGCCGTCCTTGCCGCGGGAGATGACCACCGGCTGGCGACCCATCTCGGTGGTGAAGAAATCGCCCGGATTGGGCACCTGCCCCTCGTGGCACAGGAACAGCCAGGTGTTCTCGAAGACGTACTTCATCTCCAGCTCGAACAGCTCGGCCTCGTTGAACAGCCGGCGGCTGACCAGGAAGGTGCCGTCCGCCGGCTGATCCACGACCAGTTCGCGCGGATCTAGAAAAGGGCGGGCGTCGATGGGCTTGTTCATGGTGCAACCTCCGGTGGGGGCGGGCGGCCTCAGCGCGATCCAGTCAGCAGCTGGTGCCAGCGGCGATAGAAGCTGTGGAAAATGTTCTCGTCGGACCAGTTCGGGCCGGCCGTGTGCGGCGTCGAGCCGATGCTGCGGGCGGCATCATCGGCGCCCTGGATGACCCTTCCCAGACCCCGGTCCAGGTGCTGCACGGTGCCGGCCAGGCCCTGATTGCCCTCCTGACAGGCCTCGAACTCGCGCAGATCATCCGGCGTGGCCATGCCGGTGGCGTTGAAGAAATCCTCGTACTGGCGGATGCGCCGGGTCCGCGCCGGGGCGCTCTCGCCCCTGGGCGCAATGCCGAAGATGGTGACCTCGGTCTTGTCCACCGCCAGCGGCCGGAACACGCGGATCTGCGTGGAGGTCTGGTCCATCAGGAACACGTTCGGGAACAGGCCCAGGTTGCGGCTGCAGTCGATCATCCAGTGCGCCTTGACCGGGCCGACGCGCTGTTCGAGTTCGTCGCGACGCTGCGCCAGCGGCCGGTCCTTGGCGCCCGGTACCTCGCCCCACAGCAGCGTGTGTCCGCCGCCCAGGTCATAGGCACCACTGGTCATCTTGCTGATGTCGCCGCCGCCGACGATGGCCTTGACCTTGTCTTCCCGCGCCATCGCCATGCGCCGCTGAACCATGGCCACGTAGTTGGCGTGCACGCTGGTGACGTGGTAGCCGTCGACCCCGTTTTCGGCTTGCAGCTTCCAGTTGGCGTTGAAGGTATACGTGGAGCTGCCGCGCAGGATTTCGAGGCCATCCGGCGACTGATCGGCCATCAGATCGATGAACGGCGTCGCCGCGCCCAGGTGCTCGGGCAGCGTCGGCACGTCCGTCGACAGCGAGCCGAACACGAAGCCGCGGTAGGACTCGAGCTTCGGAATCGCCTTCAGATCATGCGACTGCTGCTCGAAGGCCGGCGGGTAGGCGCCGCTGGCGTGGTCCTTGATGTCGACGTTCTTGCCGGTGCTGTCGTACACCCAGCCGTGATACGGGCAGGTCAGGAACTGCTGGTTGCCCCGGCGCGTGCGGCACAGGGTGGCGCCGCGGTGCGCGCAGGCATTCACGAAGCCGTAGACCTTGCCGTCCTTGCCGCGGGAGATGACCACCGGCTGGCGGCCCATGTGGGTGGTGAAGAAGTCACCCGGGTTCGGAATCTGGCTCTCATGGCACAGGTACAGCCAGCTGGCCTCGAAGATGTGCTTCATCTCCAGTTCGAACAGCTCCGGATCGAGGTACACGTCGCGGTTGACGGCGAACACGCCCTCGCCGACGCGATCGTCCAGCAGCATGTTGAACTGTTCGATCTTCATGAGTCGCTCTCCTCCTGGTGGGGACAGGTGGCCCGCCCGGCGCCGTCTATGCGGGGCTCGGCACGGGCGTGCCGGAAATCCAGTCCGGCCAGCCGGCGGCGCGGTTGGCGGCAATGGCCAGCTCCCGCTCGCGGGCACTGGCATGGTGGGTGTCCCAGTGCTGCAGCAGCGGGCGGCCGATCAGCCGTTCCCACAGCGGCGGGATCAGCGCCAGCACGAAGCAGGTCACGGCGCTGGGCATCTGTGGCGCGTTGGGGCGGGGCGTCAGGCGCCAGTAGGGACGGTCCGGGTCCACGTGGTGCTGCGAGTGGGTGACGATCTCGAAGGTCAGCGCCCGGCCCAGCGGTGTCAGGTGGTTCCAGGCGTGGCGGTCCTCGATCGGCGTGCCCGGCTCGCGCAGCAGGCCGTAGTGCTGGATGTAGCTGAAGATTTCCAGGATGAACAGGCCCAGCGCCGACACCAGCATCAGCAGCAGCATGCCGGTCAGGCCAGTGGCCAGGTAGAAGCCGGTCAACAGCATCAGGTACATGGCGATGCCGCGCAGCACCAGGTTGCGCGGCGACCAGAAGCCCACACCGATCTTCCTCAGCCTGGCCAGTTCGATCTGCCAGCTGCGCCGGTGCTGACGAAACGCCGCCCGTGCCACGAAGCGGTACACACTCTCGCCGCGAAACGGCGTTTCCGTGTCGTCCGGGGTGTCGGTGTCGATGTGGTGCACATGCACGTGCGCCAGCGAGCTGTAGCCGGACGCAAAGATGGTGCCCAGCACGCTGCCGACGAACTTGCCCAGCGCACTGTTGGCATGAAACATCTCGTGCGCCGCCGGCAGGCCGCCCAGCGCCGTCATGAAGGCCACCGATACGGCGGCGCCGAAGTAATCGAGGGGCGCCAGGTCCGCGTTGGCCGTGCCGATGCGCCAGGCAAACACCACCCACAGCAGCGCCACCGGCAGCACCTGGAAGTACAGGATCGCGTCGGCCAGCAGCGGGTGGGCGCCGCGGCGCATGCCGTGGTCCTTGCCCAGCAGCGGGTCGATCGCCGCCACCAGCAGGAATGCGCCAAACCCCAGCCATACCCAGTGCCCGCCCAGCCACAGGCCGAGAATGCCGCTGGCCACCAGCAGCGCCGGCGACATGTAACGCAAGTAATCGAGTCTGGTCATCGTCGCTCCCTGTCAATGTCCAGTCGGTAGGACCGGTGCCCTCAGCGGGCCGCCGGCGGAATCACCACGCCAAACCGCTCCGGGTGGCTGGGGTCGATCTGGAACACCTTGCGGCGTTTGGCCGGATCGATCGACAGCGCCGGCTCGGTGTCGCGCCAGGTGAAGCAGCAGGCGGTGCAGTAATGCACGGTCCAGATCACTTCGCCGTTTTCCTTGCCTTGGTACTCGACCCGGGTGTGGTCGCCGCCGCAGCGGGGGCAGTTCAGGGCCATGTTCAGTAACCTCCCTGCAGGGCGCGGATGCGGGCGGCCAGGGCATCGATGGCCGGGCCGGACGGCGGGCTGACGATTTCCACGTCGCCGCCGATCGGGTCCGGCGGCATGTGCGTGGTGGCGTCGATGATCAGGTGATGGCCCTTGCCGGGTATCACGGCGGCCGGGTCGATCATGATTCCGGCCATGTCGTTCAGGAGCATGATGTCGCTGGCGCGGGTGCGCACCGACAGCGCCCACATGACCTGGTTCAGGTCGAACGGGTCGACATCGGCGTCGACCATGATCAGGTTCTTCAGGTACATCAGCCCGTGCGGCGTCGACAGCGCGCGCAGCGCCACGCTCTTGGCGAAGCCGGCGAAGCGCTGCTTGACCGCGATGACGCCGGTCAGGCCGTGCTGGTACAGCGCGTTGACGGCCACCACCTCGGGGAAATCCTTCTTGAGCGCCGCGTAGATCGGCGCCGAGGTGTTCAGGCCGATCAGCGTGTCGTGCTCGGTCCAGCCGCGGCCGATGTAGATGTTCTCGAAGATCGGGTTCTTGCGGTGCGAGACGGCCGTGACCTTGAACACCGGCGCCCGGCGCACGCCGCTGTAGGAGCCGGGGAACTCGCCGAACGGTCCCTCGAACTCGCGCCGGCCGTGGATGTATTCGGCCTCGATGACGATCTCGGCGTGCGCCTGGATGTCCAGGCCATTGCCCGATTCGGTCAGCTCGATCGGCGCGCCCATCATGGCCGATGCGTAGCTGTATTCGGATTCGTCATAGCCGATCGGCGTGGCGGCGAACATGGCCATGGCCGGGTGGTTGCCGAGCATGACGGCGATCTTCAGCGGCTTGCCGGTTTCCTCGGCCGCCTGCATGTGCCGGCCCATGTCGTGGATGGGCACGCTCATCAGCGTGAACTCGTCCGGGCCGTGCGGCTGGATGCGGTAGATGCCAACGTTCTGCTTGCCGAAGTTGTCCGGGTCCAGCGGGTCACGGCTGACCACGTTGGCCTTGCCGATGTAGTAGCCGCCGTCGAAATCGTTGATGCGGTACAGCGGCAGGAGGTCGTACAGGTTGATGTCGCGCTCGATGCGCACCTCGTGCACCGGCGCCTGGTCCGGCTTGACGCGCGGCAGCTGCGCCTTCTCGGAACCCCAGCGGCCGATGATGTCGTGGAACATCGCCTTGATGCTGGTGTTCTTCGGGTGCCCGAGCAGGATGGCCAGATTGGCCCAGCTGCCGTGCACGCCGGTCACCAGACGCCTGTCCGGATAGCCGCGAATCTTGTCGAACAGGATGGCCGGCGCGCCGGGCACGTCCTGCCCGGAGGCGACGCAGATCTCGCGGATATCCGGCTCCGGCATCACCGGGTCCGGCCAGGTGATGCACTGGTCGTGACTGGCCAGCAGGTCCAGGAAATCGCGCATCGAGCGCACCGAACTGGCCAGCTTGATCGGCAGGTCGGAGTATTTGTTCATGGCGGGTTGCCTCCGGGGTCAGGTCCGTTTCAGATCAGTGATGTCCAGGCGCGTCGGTCGGCAGCTGGATGGTCACCCACTTCCACTCGGTCATGGCGTCGAGGTCGCAGTCCGTGCCCTCGCGGCCGACGCCGCTTTGGCCAACGCCTCCGAACGGCACGTGCGGCTCGTCGTACAGGCTGGGGGCGTTGATGTGCACCATGCCGGTGTGGATGCCGGATGCGGCTTGCAGCGCGGTATTGATGTTGCTGGTGTAGATCGCCGCCGACAGGCCGTAGGGCGTGTCATTGGCCATGGCCAGCGCTTCCTCCAGCGTGTCGAACGGATACAGCGACGTGACCGGGCCGAAGGTCTCTTCGTAGAACAGCGTCATGGCGGGCGTGACGTCGGTCAGCACGGTCGGGGCGCACTGAAAGCCGCTGAAGGTGCCGCCGGCCAGTACGCGCGCGCCCTTGGCCGCGGCATCCTCGATGTGCGTCTTGACGCGGCTGCGCTGGCGGCCGGAGATGATCGGCCCCAGCGTGGTGCCCGGATCGCGCAGATCGCCGCCGCGCAGGCCCGCCGCGGCGCCGGCCAGTGCCTGCGAGAAGCGCTCGAAGATGCCGCGCTGGACCAATATTCGCGAAGAGGCCATGCAGGCCTGGCCCTGATAAAAGAACGTACCCATGGCCGCGGCGCGCACGGCGCCGGCCAGATCCGCATCGTCCATGACGATCAGCGGGCTCTTGCCGCCCAGCTCCAGGGTGAATTTCTTCAGCTGCCGGGCGCAGATCTCCGCGATGTGGCGGCCAACCACCGACGAGCCGGTGAAAGTGACCGACTTGACCAGCGCATGGCCGGTCAGGGCGTCGCCGATCACCGCTCCGTTGCCGAGCACCACGTTGAAGCTGCCGGCCGGGAAGCCGGCCTCGTGATACAGCTGCGCCACGCGCAGCGACAGCCGCGGCGCGTGCTCGGACGGCAGGTTCACGAAGGTATTGCCGCAGGCCAGCGCCATCGCCGACTGCTTGATGACCTTGATCATCGGCACGTTGAACGGCGTGATGCCGGCCACCACGCCCAGCGGCTCGCGCAGCGACAGGCTCCAGCGGTCGGCCGAATCGGACGGCAGGGTTTGCCCGGTGATGCGCCGCGGCACGCCGGCCGCCGCACGCAACATGCCGATGGCGAAGCCCACCTCGAAACCGGCCTTCATCACCGGCGAGCCGACCTCGTCGATCAGGATGTCGATGAAGTCCTGACGGTCGCGCTCGAGCAGGGCGGCGGCCTTTTGCAGCAGCGCCTCGCGCTCCTTGGCCAGCAGCTTGCGGTAGGCCGGAAAGGCGGCCGCGGCGGCCTGCACGGCGCGCTCGACGTCCTGCGCGCTGCCGTCGGCGGCGCGCGCGTAGACCGAGTCGTCCAGCGGATTCAGGTCGTCGAAATAGCTGCCGCCGGCGGGAGCCACGGCGGCGGCGCCGATCCAGTGGTCCAGCGTCATGGGGGTATGCGGTTGCGGGGCGTTCATGCGAATCCTTGCGTGCTCAGGGTTGGCGCAGGTAGGTGATGAGGGCGTCCAGTTCCTCATCGGTGATGTCGGTCGGGCGCAGCGGCGCCATTTCGATCAGACCGCGGCGCACCACGTGCTTGACGTAGGTGGGGTCCAGATCCTGGCGGCCCTTGAGCGGCGCCTTGTCCCAGCCGAGGCGGTCCGCCAGCACGCGCGTGCCGGGGCCTTCGGGGCCCGGTTTGTGACAGCCTTCGCAGAACAGGGCCCAGGATTTCTCGCCGCTGCGCGGGCGCGCGTCGATGCCGTCGGGGGCGGGCTCGGCGGCTATCGCACCGCAGCTGGCTGCCAGCAGGATCAGTCCGAGTGTGCGCCGCATCAGGCTTTCTCCTCGCGCATGTGTTTGGGCCAGATACCCATCTTGCCGGGCGCCAGAATGCCGTTGGGGTCCAGCGCGTCCTTGAGCTTGTGGTGCAGCTTCCACAGGGCGCCGTCGTTCCAGTTGTAGGTGCCGGCGATCTTGTCCATGAAGGCCAGGTGCGTGCGGTACTCGCCGTAGCCGGCCTTGGCCGCGTCGTCGATCAGCACGCCAAACAGCTCGCGGGCGCGGCGGCGCTGGTCGGCGTCCGCGCGGTCGAAGGTGAGCGAGAACACGTGATGCATGTCCCGCCAGCCGACCGCGAATTCGCCGATGTAGTCGAAGTCGTACTCGTGCGCGCGGTTCTTGATCAGCTCGTACTGCTTGACCGCATCATCGCCGCGGGTGGGCGAGATGGGCGAGAAATCGACATGCGCACCGCTGCCGCCGACCCAGTTGGTCATGTTGAACTCGGTCATGTTCGGGATGCCGCGCATGAGTTTCACGCGGTAGTCCCAGGACGGATCGCCCTTGCGGTCCTCGTCGAAGTAGAACTTCGCGCCCGGAATGGCGCCCAGGGCCTCGCGCACCACCTTGAAGGTGTTGTCCATCATCGGCTTGGGGCCGTACAGCGCGGCGTAGAAGTTCCACATGCCGAGCTTGTGGTCGGCCATGATTTTCTTCAGCGCGCTGTCCGGCAGGCGCTTTTTCGGATCGCCGTACTGGGCGCGGGTGGTCTTGATCGACGCCTCCCACAGCAGGCCGACGGTGAAGGCGCCGTTCGGGATCAACATGTTCACCTTGAGCGGGCGCACCGCCTCGGTGATGGCGTGCAGGTCTTCCTCGCGCTCGTAGGTGATCATGAACGGCATGTAGCCGGGCGGCTCGGGCATCAGCCACATGCCCATCTTGGTGACGATGCCGAAATTGGACTGCGTGAAGATGCCGTCCAGCACCGGCCCGAAGCCATACTGGAACAGCTGCCAGCACTGCGTGCCGGGCAGCGAGCCCTGGCCGGTGCGCAGCACCGTGCCGTCGGCCAGCACCACCTCCATGCCGCAGTGCATCATGTAGTGATCGCCGTAGGGCGTGTAGCCGACGCCGTGCTCGAGCGTGTTGCCAAGCACGCTGCCCCAGCCGGGCGCGGCCGGGTCGATCCACAGCTTGTAGCCTTTCTTCTGGATGTACTCGTAGAGCTGGAAATAGGTGACGCCCGGCTCGACCAGCGCGTACCCGAACTCCTCGTTGACCTCGAGGATGCGGTTCATGCGCTTCAGGTCCAGCACCACATGGCCGGCCTTGCGCGGCGCCGGGCCGCCGTAGGCAAAGTTCTTGCCACTGGAGATGGTCCACAACGGCACCCGGTGATCGTTGGCGATCTTCAGGATCTTCTGGATCTGCTCAACGCCGTCCGGGGCCACCACGGCCGACGGCAGGAACACGTCGTCCTCTTCCGGGGAGAAGGCGTCACGGTAGCTGCGCAGTGCCGGGCCGTCCTCGGACACCACCCACTGCTTGCCGACCACGGCGCGCATTTCCTCCACCGCCTGGAAGAACTGTTGCGGGCTCAGCCAATCGGGCAGCGTGGGCATGTCGGGTTTCTCCTTGTTTGAAACGGGGGGCGAGCGGCCGCAGCGGGGGATCAGGCCGGCAGCGGTGCAAGCACCCAGGACACCAGTTGGCCGGGGTTGCCCGCCGGCCGGCGGGCGACGCAGTGGACCGCCTGAGTGGCAGTGCATTCCCGGTCCGCCGGCAGGCCGGCCAGGGTGCGGCCGAGCGCCTGCGGCCAGGCATCGGCGCTGTGTTCGAGCAGCGTGGCCAGGTCGCCCAGCCAGGCGTCGTCGCCGTGGAGGCGGTGGCGCAGGCGGTCGTTGCCCAGATACTCATGCGCGCCGTCGAAGACCAGGCCATAGCCGTGCGGCGCAACGACCTGCCGGGCGATCATGAGCGCGGTCGGCGTGGTCAGGCCCAGCACCACCCGGCCGGCGGCCGTGGCATCGGCCATGACGCCAAGCACCGCGCCCGGATCCGCACCGACGCCATGGCTGCGAAAAGCGCGCGGGGCGACCGCTGCCAGGAAGGCGTCGCCGTCCGCATGGCGGGTGTCGCACACGGCCTCGAACGGCTGCCTGAGCGGCGCCGCGCGCGGACGCACCACCGCGCCTGCGGCTGGAACCAGCGACGCCAGGCCGGCAAGACTGCCGCCCCGCAGGAACGCGCGACGCGAAACCATGGCTTCCCTCCTCGTGGGCAATGATGGGCGTGCGCGGCAATCCCTGCGAGCACGCTGACCCGGCATCTTAGCCTTGCTCAAACGGGCCAGCAAACACCCGTTCCGGCCCATGCTGGTCAAAGTCCGCGCGCTGGTTAGAATGCCCCGACCGATTGGCCGGTAAGGCAGCGGCGATCATCGCACAGCGAAGCTGCGACACAGCAGGAGAACCAGAATGAGCGTACACGCGGTGGAGAAGGTGTTCTGGGAGTTCGGCAACAAGCCGGCGCGTATCGACGAGTTTCGCCGCGACCCCGACGCGTACCTGAAAAACTACGCGCTGACCGACCAGGAGCGCGCCATGATCCGCAGGGTCGACCTCAAGGCGCTGGAGGCCCATGGCGTCAGTTCGCTGTTGACGTTGATGGTCTGGCCCCTGCTGAAAGGGTCCGACGAGATGCCCTTCGATTACCTGGTGCACATGAACGACGGCAAGCTGCCGGACATGGGCATGACCGGCCTCAAGGCCATCGGCCTGAAGGGCTACATACGTTTCCGGCAGCTGCGGGCGGCGCTGCGGCGCGCCTTCGGCAAGGGCGGACCGGCCAAAGTCGGCGCCTGACCGGCGCCCCATCGAACCCCAGGAGGAGACGCACATGGCAAGCATCGTCGGCGGATTCTGCGTACCCCACGACCCGGCCATTACGGCCTTTCCGGAAGTTGCCAACAAGCGCCAGGCGGCCAATATCATGGCCGGCTTCGAGCGGGTGGCCCGACGCGTCGCCGAACTGCAGGCGGACACCGCCATCGTGGTCGGCGACGATCATTTCGCGCTGTTCGGGCCGCACTGCCTGCCAAGCTTCCTGATCGGCATCGGTGACGTCGAGGGGCCGGAAGAGAACTGGATGCACATCGATCGCTATCCGGTGCCCAACAACGTGCCACTGGCCGAGCACATCATGAACTTCGGCTTCGACCACGGTTTCGACTGGTCGGTGGCCAAGTCGCTGGTGCTCGACCACGGCACCATGATCCCGGTGCATCTGGCGGTGACGCCCAACCCGGGCGTTCGCACGATACCGATCTATACGGCTTCCGCCGTGACGCCGCTGCTGCGCATGAAGCGCGCGCTGGCGCTGGGCCGGATGATCGGCGAAGCCGTTGCGGCCTTCCCCGGCAACGACCGGGTAGTCATGATGGGCTGCGGCGGCATCAGCCACCGCGTGGGCACCTCCGACATGGGGCGCGTGAATCAGGCCTTCGATCAGATAATCCTGGATATGGTGGTGCGTGGCGACGTCGAGGCGATGGCCGAGTTGGACGATGCCTACGTGCTGCGCGAGGGCGGCAACGGCGCCTTCGAGATCCGCAACTGGATCGTCGCCATGGCCGCCATGCCGCGCTTTCGCGGCGAGGTGATCTGCTACGAACCGGTGCCGGAGTGGATCACTGGCCTGGGACTGGCCGAACTGAAACCGGCCGCCTGAGCCGGTCCGCCCATCGTGCGGCCCAATTCGCAGCCATGAACGCGCCACACGCGTCGGCCCTGGTCGGCCCGGTCGGTTTCAATCGATGCAAGGGCAAGGCGGTCGAAAGCGTGCAGCAGGGGTTGCCCGGGGTTTAAGCCGGCGCATCGTCCGTGCTCCCGATGGGCACGGCGAATGAAAACCGCTTACGGCATAATTACTGGTCCCTGGCGGGCCGGTATTGGCCCACTGCGTCAACACGGAGGTGAAGCGTGGTCAAGGTAAACGAACTGGTGGACGTCGCCCACGGCGTTCAGAGCAAGCGGGTGTTCTGGGACCAGGAGGTCTACGAACAGGAGTTGGCGCGCGTGTTCGGCCGCTGCTGGCTGTTCCTGACCCACGAGAGCCTGATCCCGAATTTCGGTGATTTCGTGACCGCCTACATGGGCGAGGACAAGGTGATCGTGGTGCGCCAGAAGGACGGCTCGATCAAGGCCTTCCTGAATTCCTGCACCCACCGCGGCAACCAGGTCTGCCATGCCGATTCCGGCAACGCCAAGGCGTTTACCTGCAGCTACCACGGCTGGTCGTTCGGTGCGGACGGTTCCCTGGCAGCCCTGCCGCTGGAGCAGTCCGCCTATTACGGGCAGTTCGACAAGGCCCACTCGGGCTTGCGCGAGGTCGCCAAGGTCGACAGCTACCGCGGCTTCGTGTTCGGCTGTTTCGATCCGCAGGCGCCGACCCTGACCGACTACCTGGGCGAGATGGGCTGGTACCTGGACACCTGGATGGACAGCACCGGCGGCGCAGAGCTGGTTGGCCCGCCGATGAAATCCATCCTGCGCTGCAACTGGAAAGTGCCGTCCGAGAACTTCATCGGCGACGGCTATCACGTCGGCTGGACCCACGCCGCAGCCATCAAGGTGTTGGGTGGGCCGCTGTCCGGCCTGGCCGGCAATGCCGAAATCCCCTTCGATGACGCCGGCCTGCAGGTCACCTCGCGTCACGGTCACGGCTTTGGAGTGATCTGGGACGGCCTGGGCCTGATTCACGACGACCCGGCTTATCGCGACTACGCCTACGCCAACCTGCCGGCGGTGGCCGAAAAAATGGGCCCGTGGCGGGCCAAGCTCTACACCGGCCACTGGAACGCCGGCATCTTCCCCAACTGCTCGTACCTGTACGGCACCAACACCTTCAAGATCTGGAACCCGCGCGGTCCGAACGAGATCGAGGTCTGGACCTGGACCCTGGTCGAGAAGGCCATGTCGCCGGAACTGAAGGCGGAGGTGGTCAAGCAGGCCATCCACAGCTTCGGGACCGCCGGCACGCTCGAGAGCGACGACGGCGAGAACATGGAAACCTGCACCTGGTCCAACCGCGGTCCGCAGACCCGCAAGGGCGTGATGAACAGCCAGATGGGCCAGATCAACGACGCCGAACACCCCGAACTGCCCGGCATCATCGGCAAGAACTTCATCGGCGAGACCTCGTACCGCGGCTTCTACCGCTTCTGGGCGGAGCTGATGCAGGCCGAGAACTGGGACGCGGTGCGCGCCAACGACGCCACCTGGAAGGACGTCCTGATCAAGGGCGCCGCCGAAGCCAAGGCCACGGGGCGCGCGGCATGAATGCACCCACCCTGCAAGCCCTCAGCCCGGCGCAGCCAGACGAAACCCGCCCGGTGGACCTGCCGCTGCACCACGCCGTGTCGCAGTTCTACTTTCGCGAGGCGCGCCTGCAAAACGGCCGTCAGGCACGCAAGTGGCTGGAAACGATGGTCGATCCGGACATCCACTACTGGCTGCCGATCCTCGAAGACCGTTTCGCCAAGGACCCGCGCCCACAGCCGACGCCCGCCGAGCCGGCGGTCTACAACGACAACCACGACGACCTGCGCAAACGTATCGAGCGCCTGGAGACCGGTTTGGTGTGGATGGAAGACCCGCCGTCGCGGGTGCGTTTTCTGGTCACCAACATCGAGGCCTACCACACGGCCGAGGCCGACCTGATCGGTACCTTCTGCAACGTGCACGTCTACCGCAACCGGCGCCAGCGGGATGAAACCCATCATTTCTACGGTCGCGAGGATGTGCTGCGCCGGGGCGCAGATGGCCAACTGCGGCTGCTGCGGCGCAAGATCGTGCTCGACCAGCGGGTGGTGCTGGACAAGAATCTGTACCTGTTCCTCTGAAAATCGGAGCCCGACGTGAGTCTCAATGCCGTTGAAAAAGTGTTCTGGGAGTTCGGCACCGATCCGGATCGTATCGCCGCCTTCCGGGCTGATCCGGACGGCTACCTGGCGCCGTATCGGCTGGAGCCGGACGAGCGGGACATGCTCAAGCGTGTCGACCTGAAGGCACTGGCCGAACGCGGCGTCAGCACGCTGCTGACCATGATGGTCTGGCCGCTGCTCAAGGGGCCCGAGGGCATGCCGTTCTCGTACCTTGAGCACATGAACGGCGGCGTCATGCCGCCGTTTCCCGGCATGCCGCCGCAGTCCTGATCCCCTACGGAGTACATCGCATGGCACAGATCGTTGGCGGCTTCATCATGCCGCACGACCCGCTGATCACCGGCAATCCGGAAATCGCCGATCAGGCCCAGGTGGCCGCGGTCGAGGCCGCCTTTGCCCGGGTGGTCGAGCGCGTCAAGGCGCTCAAGGCCGACACGGCGATCGTGATCGGCGACGACCACTTCACCATGTTCGGCCCGCACTGCCTGCCGCAGTACCTGATCGGCATCGGCGACGTCGAGGGACCGGAGGAGAGCTGGCTGCGCATCGACCGCTACACGGTGCCCAACAACACCGCGCTGGCCGAGCACATCATGAATTTCGGTTTCGAGCGCGGTTTCGACTGGGCGGTCGCCAAGTCCCTGGTCCTCGACCACGGCACCATGATCCCGATCCACAAGGCCGTCACGCCGGCCGGCATGCGCACCATCCCCATCTATACCGCCTCGGGCGTAACGCCGCTGCTGCGGACCAAGCGCGCCAAGGAACTTGGGCAGATGATCGGCGCGGCGGTGGCGGCCTTCCCGGGCAATGACCGGGTAGTCGTGTACGGCACCGGCGGCATCAGCCACTGGGTTGGCACTGCCGAGATGGGACGCGTGAACGTCGAGTTCGACCAGCTGGTGCTGGGCATGGTCGAGCGCGGCGACGTCGACGACCTGGTCAACCTCAGCGACGAGTACGTGCTCGAACACGGCGGCAACGGCGCGCTGGAAATCCGCAACTGGATCGTCGCCATGGCCGCGATGCCGGCCGGCATCCGCGGCGAACTGTTCTGTTACGAGCCGATGCCGCCGTGGATCACCGGCATCGGCATCGCCGAACTCAAACTGGCAGCCTGACCGGAGAACCCCCATGAGCCAGCTCCCCCTGCGTTACGAAGTCGAGGAACTGATCCACGCCTACGTGCAGTGCATCGACGACGATCAGCTCGAAAGCTGGCCGGATTTCTTCGTCGACGACTGCGTGTACAAGGTCATCCCGCGCGAGAACGCCGACCTTGGCCTGCCGGTGTCGGTGATGTTCTGCGACAGCAAGGGCATGCTGCGCGACCGCATCGTGGCCCTGCGCAAGGCCAACATCTACGCGCCGCACTTCTACCGCCACCTGGTCAGCAACGTGCGCGTACTGGGCGAGGAAAATGGCCTCATCCGCGCCCAGACCAACTACGTGGTGTTCCAGACCCTGCTGGACGGCGAGACGCGCATCTACAACGCCGGCAAGTACCTGGACCAGATCGTGCGCGTCGACGGGCAGCTGCGTTTCAAGGAAAAGCTGTGCGTGTTCGACACCAACCGCATCCAGACGCTGATGGTGACGCCAATCTGAAGCCCGTGGCGCCCCGGCGTTCAGCTCGCAGCCGCCCCGTCGGAGCCCGCTTCGGCGGGGCGGCTTACGTTTGGGCGTCCGTCATGGAAGCGCTGAATAAATCCATCCTGGATTTCCCAGCGCCCGCCATCGGAAAAGCGTGGTTTTCCGATGGCTCACAAAATTGGCAGCTTGCCGCTGCCAATTTTGGCAGCGCGTCCCTGCGCTGCGGGAAGCGCCGAATGAATCGCTTTCCTATAGTGCGCGCGCACTGACGACCGTTCGAGACCATCGCCCATACGCACGCCGCCTGAGCGGCAGGAGTACGCCATGCAGGGTCGATTCGAAGCCCGCAGCGCCATCGTTACCGGGGCAGCCAACGGTATCGGCCGGGCCACCGCCCTGCGCCTGGCCAGCGGGGGCGCGCGGCTGTGTCTGGCCGACGTGGACGAGGCCGGCACCGCGCAGACCCTGGCACAGATCCAGGCGGCCGGCGGCACCGCCATCGCCTGTCATTGCGACGTGACCGACGAGGCCAGCGTGGCGGCCATGACGGAGCGCGCCGAGCAGGCGCACGGCCCGTTGCGCATCCTGTTCAACAACGCCGGCACCGAAGGGCACGACGGCAACGTCGACACCCTGAGCCTGGACGACTGGGAGCGCATTCAGGCCGTCAACACCCGCGGGGTGTTCCTGGTCGCCAAGCACGCCGTCCAGCACATGCAGCGTGGCGGTGGCGGCGTGATTACCTGCACCGCTTCGGTGGGTGGGCTGATCGGCGGCCCGGGCCTGCATTCCTACAGCGCCTCCAAGGGCGCGGTAATCTCGCTGACGCGCACGCTGGCGGTCACCTATGCGCGCCAGGGCATCCGCGCCAACGCCGTCTGCCCGGGCCTGGTGATGACACCGATGGTGCAGCGCATTGGCCGACAGTTTGTCGACATGGCAACCGTCATGACCCCGCTTGGCCGCGGCGCCGAGCCGGTCGAAATCGCCAATCTGGTGGCCTTTCTGTCGTCGGACGAGGCCAGCTTCATCACCGGTGCCATCATCCCGGTCGACGGCGGCTTCACCGCCCAGTGAGTCCCTGAGAGCCGGAATCGCCGAAGCGGACACGGGCCGGCAGCGGACCGCCCGGGCCCGTTGCGTTGCCCCCTGGACCATCGCCAAAAAGGGCGCCAGCACGGTCTGGCAGCGGCCTTCACCGTGGACACCGCCGGCCCGCTTGGGCTAGCATCCACGGCCCCCATTCGGCACCCGTACAAGAGCGAGGAACAACGACTCATGAGCGAGCAATTGGCAAAAGTAAGCGCGCTTCTCTACGAGGAAGCCGCCGCCCTGGACGAGCAGCGCTGGGATGACTGGCTGGCCCTGTTCACGCCCGATGTCGAGTACTGGATGCCGGCCTGGGACAGCGAGCACGAGCTGACGCAGGACCCGACCAGCGAAATCTCGCTCATTTACTACAGCGACCGCAGCGGCCTGGAAGACCGCATCTGGCGCATCAAGTCCGGCATGTCGTCGGCCTCGACGCCGCTGCCGCGCACCTGCCACCTGGTCACCAACATCCGTGTCGGCGGCATGGTCGATGGCCTGTTGCAGGTCAAGGCCAACTGGCAGGGCAACGCCTATCGCCACGAGAAGACCGATTCCTTCTACGGCAGCTACACCTATGGGCTGCGCGAGGAGCAGGGCAAGCTGCTGATCGCGCGCAAGAAGATCGTATTGATGAACGACGTCATTCCGTCGGTGGTCGACGTCTACAACGTTTGAAGCGCCTGGCGGCGCTTAGCGCGGCCCCGGTATCCCGGCGGGTATCGGGGCCGCCGTGTTTTTAAGGCCGCGGGCGCACAGCGCCGCGACGGCAGCCCCGCAAAGGAAATGCGCATGTTCGGTCTGTTCAAACGCCAGCCCAGGGAACCGGGAATCGTCCGCATCGAGCCGCTCGGTATCGAACTGCCCGTGCCGGGCAATCAGAGCGTGCTGCAGGCGGCGCTGGAGGCCGGCGTCGATTTCCCGCACAGCTGCAAGGTCGGCACCTGCATGGCCTGCCGCAGCCGCCTGCGCGAGGGCAAGGTCAAGGCGATCCGCGATTTCTCCTACGTGCTCAGCGCCGAGGAACTCAAGGCCGGCTACATCCTCGCCTGCCAGGCCAAGGTGGCGCCCGGCGAGCGCATCGTGCTGGAAGTCGACATCGACAGCCAGCGCCCGCACCACCCGCAGATCACGACCCAGGGCCGGATCGCCGCCCAGCTGCCGCTGACGCACGACATCGTCGAGGTGCATGTCGCCCTGGACCAGCCGCTGGCCTACTCGGCCGGGCAGTATGCTGCACTGCGCCCGGCCCACATCGAACGGGCGCGCGAGTATTCCTTTGCCGCCGCACCCGCCACGGGAGGCGACCGGGACCTGAGCTTTTTCATCAGGCTGACGCCCGGCGGACAGTTCACCGGCTGGCTGTTCGAACAATCCCGCGTTGGCGAGACACTCGAGATCACCGGCCCGGGCGGGGATTTCTGGCTGCGCGCGGCGGATGCGCCGCTGGTGTTCGTGGCCGGCGGCAGCGGCCTGGCGCCGGTGTTGTCGGTGCTGTCGGCAGCGGTCAAGGCGGGGGTCACGCGTGATGCGGTGTTCCTGTTCGGTGCGCGCACGCAGGCCGATCTGTACAAGCTGGACGTGATCGAGGGCATTGCGGCGCGCTGGGCCGGCAGCTTCCGCTTTGTGCCCGTGTTGTCGCACGAGCCGCCCGACAGTGGCTGGACCGGCGCCCGGGGCTTTGTGACCGAATTCCTGGCCGCGCCCACCGTGCCGGACCTGGCCGGCCGCCATGCGTACCTGTGCGGCCCGCCGCCGATGATCGATGCGGCGCTGGCCGTGCTGGCGGCGGCCGGCGTTGCCGATGGCCACGTGCATTACGACAAGTTCCTGGATTCGAGCAGTCTCGGCTTGAAGGCCTGAATCTGTCCATCCCGAAGGCTCGGGGGCCACGGAGTCCGAAGGCGCGGTTGGCGGGCCTTCCCGACCCGTCGCCGGCAGGCCTCGGCTTGTCGTCCCCTAACGCGTGGACATGCCCCCGTCCACGGTGTAGGTGCCACCGGTGCAATAGCCGCTCTCGTCGCTGGCCAGGAACAGCATCAGATCAGCCACCTCCTGTGGCGTGCCGTAGCGCTGCATGGGAATGCGTTGGCTGATGACGGCCTTGGCGGCATCCGGCTGCCCGGGCAGGAAGCCGGTTTCGAGCGACCGCATCATGCGCGTCTCGATCGGTGCCGGATTCACCGTGTTGACGCGGATGTTCAGCGGCGCGCATTCGCTCGCCGCGGTGCGCATCAGGCCGACCACCGCATGTTTGCTGGCGCAGTAGGCAGACATGTTTTCCGCCCCACGCAGACCGGCCACGGATGAGGTGATGACGATGCTGCCCCCGCCGCGCCGGGCGATGGCCGGAATGCAGTATTTGAGACCCAGCCACACGCCGCGCACGTTGACCGCCATGACCCGATCGAAAGTCGCAATGTCGTAGTCGATGATGGGCCGGACTTCGCCTTCGATGCCGGCGTTCAAAACCGCGATGTCGAGGCCGCCGAAGCGCTGCACGGCGGCCTGAACGCAGGCGGCCATCTGCTCGGGCTGGGAAACGTCCGCGATGCAGCAGTCCATCTGCGTGTTGCCCTCGGCAACCGCCTGCAGGGCGGCTTCGTCCCGGTCCACCAGCAGCACCTGCGCGCCCTCGGCCGCGAAGCGGCGCGCGGCGGCCGCGCCGATGCCGCCGCCGGCCCCGGTGACAATGGCAATCTTGTTCGTGAGTCGATGCATCGGCTGGCCTCCCCGGGCGCGGTTTTTGTGTGGAACGCGCAAGGTTTAACGCGGCCGGCGCATAAACTGCAAGCCCAGTGTCCGGGCCGGTCAGGGGATGAGCGTTGGAAATCATCGAAGCCATGCGTGATCGCCGCTCGGCTCGCGCGTATCTGGACAAGCCCGTGGCCAGGGAAACCCTGGAGCAGGTGCTCGAAGCGGCCCGGTGGGCGCCGTCGGGCACCAACACGCAGCCGTGGCGGGTCTTGGCGGCCAGCGGCGCGGTCCGCCAACGCATTGCCGACGCACTTCGGGCCCATGTGATGGGCGGCGGCCTGCCGGCCGCCCACTACGACTATTACCCCGAGACCTTCGTCGAACCGTACACGGGAAGGCGCTGGCGCTGCGGGATGCAGCTCTACGGGGCGCTGGGGATCGGCGTCGACGACAAGCCCGCCCGCCAGCGGGCCATGCTGCGCAACTTCGAGTTCTTCGGTGCGCCGCTGGGCTTGTTCTTCTACCTCGACCGGGCGATGGCCAAAGGCTCGTGGGTCGACATGGGCATGTTCCTGCAAAACGTCATGCTCGCCGCGCGCGGCTACGGCCTGGAAACCTGCCCGCAGTTCGCGCTGGCCATGTACCCGGACATCGTCGCGCAGCACCTCGACGTGCCTCAAAACCACGACCTGGTATGCGGCATGGCGATCGGCTATGGCGATCCCGACGCGCCGGTCAATCAGTACCGCACCGAGCGCATGGCGGTCGGCGAGTTTCTGACCTGGGCCGAGTAAGGCTTTTGAAGCCGCGCTGAAAGCCGGAGCGCGGCTTCGCTGCCATCGCCCGGCATTCGGTCTCCTATTCCACCCTTTCCCTCAGGCGGCTGGCGCCGTGTGCAGCCACTGCGGCCAGCCGGCGCGGGCGTTCGCTGCCATGGCCAGCCTCTGCTCTGCCGGGCTGGCGAAATGACGATCCCAGTTCTCCAATCGCGGCTTGGCGATTACCCGCTCCCACAGCGGCGGGATGAACGACGCCAGAAAGCACGCCACGATGCTCGGCATTTGCGGCGCCTGGGTGTACGGACGCAGCAACTCATAGTGCTTGTCGGGGTTCAGGTGATGCTCCGAGTGCGTGGAAATCTCGAATGACACTGCCCGGCTGAAAGTGTTCAGGTGGTTCCAGGAATGGTGCGGCAGCAGCGGCGTGCCCGGCTGGCGCACGATGCCGTAATGCTGCGTGTAGTTGAAGCCGCCCAGGATCAGGAAACATACCGCCCAGGTGGCCAGCAGCCAGGGCAGTCCGGCCGGTCCAGCCAACCAGACGAAGCCGCCGATCCATACCGCTTCGCTGATCAGCGCCCACACCACGCGGCTGCGCCACCACCCCACCGAGTGATCGCGCTTGGCGAGGCGGGCCTTCTCGAAGCGGTAGGCCTTGATCGTGCCGTCCACGATCGAGTGCCATACGAAGCGGTACACCGACTGGCCACGCAGTGGGGTGTCGGAATCGTCGGGCGTGCCGACGAACGGGTGGTGACCGTGCACGTGATAAAGGTCGTTCATCGGTAGCCCGAACACCGTCAGGTACAGGCTGCAGTAGGCGATCTCGAGCGGATGCTTGCGGTGCATCAGCTCGTGTGCCGACGGCAGGCCGCCCAGTGCACTCAGGAAGGCAACCGCAATCAGCGCGCCGATCATGTTGAACCAACCAAGGTCACCGGCGCGGATGTGCAGTGCGAACAGCACCCACAGGGCCACCATCAGGGGCAACTGCAGGTACAGCACACCGTTGTGGAACCATTTGCCGGGCCCGCCGCGCAGGCTGTGATCGGCCCCAGCGGTGAAGTCCAGTAGCGCCAGGCTGACAAATCCGGCCAAGCCCAGCCACACCCAGGCCCCGCCCAGATACAGTCCCAGTACGCCATTGCACAGCATGGCGGTTGCTATCAGGTAGCGGGCGTATTCGCCGATCCTTGGCATGAATATTTATCCTTGGCAGAGGTGGGTTGGCCGATCAATCGGTCAGTAACTAGGCGGGGCTGCCTGTCAAGAGCGATTGAGAAAAAGTTCGCATTTATTCGCGTCTATTAATTGCCACACGTGTTTTTTGTGCGTATGGTAGCGCCCGCGCCGCTCCCCGGACACACGTTCGGGAGGGCTAGGGAAAGGCCATGGCAGAAGGAGGAGCCTGGATGCAAACGCGTGCCGCCGTCATTCGCGAGCCCAAGGGGCAGTTCACCGTCGAGACCGTCGACCTGACGGAACCGGCCGACGACCAGATTCTGGTCCGTATCGTAGCCGCTGGCATGTGCCACACGGATCTGTCGATTCGCGACCAGCTGTACCCGGCCCCGCTGCCGATGGTGCTCGGTCACGAAGGGGCGGGCGTGGTCGAGAAGGTCGGCCGCAACGTGCGCAAGGTGGCGCCGGGCGATCACGTGGTGCTCACGTTCTACAGCTGCGGCCTGTGCGCCAACTGCCTGGCCGGCCAGCCGCTGTCCTGCCTGAACGCCTTCGGCATGAATTTTGGCGGGCGGACGCCGGACGGCCAGTGCACCATCCACAGTCACGGCCAGGAAATCGGTTGCAGCTTTTTCGGCCAGTCGTCCTTCGCCGGCTACGCCCTGTCGTATGAGCGCAACACCATCAAGGTGTCCAAGGACGTGCCGCTGGAAATCCTGGGGCCGCTTGGGTGTGGCATCCAGACCGGTGCCGGCTCGGTGCTGAATGCGCTCGATCCACCGGCCGGCAGCGCCATTGCCATCTTCGGTGCCGGCGCGGTGGGCTTGAGCGCGGTCATGGGCGCCGTGGTGGCCGGCTGCACCACCATCATCTGCGTCGACATCAAGGACAACCGCCTGGCTCTGGCCAAGGAGCTGGGCGCCACGCACGTCATCAACGGCATGCAGTGTAACCCGGTGGAGGAAATCCAGAAACTCACCGGCGGCCTGGGCGTGCCGTACATGCTGGAAACCACCGGCAATGCCAAGGTGCTGGAAGGCGCCGTATACAGCCTGGGCATGGGTGGTGTCGGCGGCATCGTCGGTGCCCCGGCCATGGGCACCACGGTGAACATCGACGTCAACTTCATGCTGTTCAACCGCACCCTGCGCGGCATCATCGAGGGCGACAGCAATTCGGACGTGTTCATCCCGCGCCTGATCGAGCTGTACAAGCAGGGGCGTTTCCCGTTCGACAAGCTGATCAAGTTCTATAGCCTGGATCAGATCAACCAGGCGGCAGCGGATTCGGAAGCCGGCGGCACGCTCAAGCCTGTCTTGCGCATGGCCTGAGCGGCGCGAACCGATTTTGGGCGTCTGTAGCCGCAGACGCGGGGAGGTCCCTCTGCTACAAGGGGGGACATCAAGGGGAAGAGGGGCATCGCGCTGGCGATTGCCGTGATTCGGTAACTCGGAGGGATATACCCAAGATGCAAACGCAAACTGTTAAGTGGGTTCGTGCGGCGCTGCCCGCCGGTGTGGTGGCCCTGCTGGGGTCGGCGGTGCTGGCGCCGGGCAAGGCGGCGGCGGTGGAGTTCGAGTACTCCGGCTACATCCGCGAGCACCTGTCGGTCAACCTGCAGGACAACGACCAGTTCGAGCCCAAGGGCTCGCCGGGCGGCAATCCGGTGACGTTCATCGGCGACGAGTTCGGCGGTCAGGGCGAGTTCTCGATGATCCGCCACAGCGGCAAGCTGGAAGCTTCGGCCGATTTCGGACCGTTTCAGATTGCCGGCGTCGGCCGCATCGCGCGCGAGACCCGCACCAGCTACGAGCGCGGTTTGCAGGATGCGTCGAAGGCCATTCCGGCCTACGTGACCACCGGAGCCTTCGGCTGGGCAGCGCTGACCTCGCCGCCGGCCTTTGGCGGTTTCGGCGTCGCCACGAACGCAGAGGGTGGTCCCCTCCTGCCGGGTGACGCGGTGTACGCCAATGCCGGGCTGTTCGGCTACGGCGGCGGCACCACCGACGACCTGCTGCTGGACGACTACGACTCGACTGAGCTGCGCGAGCTGTACGTCACCTTCGACGTGACCGACCGGGTGCACTTCAAGCTCGGCAAGCAGCAGGTAGTGTGGGGCGAGACCGATTTCTTCCGAGCCATGGACATCATCCACGGCTACGACCTGCGCTGGCGCTCATTCCTGGAGCTCGAGAACGAAGAGCTGCGCAAGCCGCTTAACCTGGCAAACGTCACCATCGACGTGCCGGAACTGGCTGGCGCCCTGCAGTTGATCTACCGTCCCGGCTGGGACGGTGCCGACGACGTGGGCGACGACCTTCCCATCAATGGTGGTCGCTGGGCGCCCTCGCCCTGGGCGGGCGCCGGGGTGACCAGCTCGCTGATCGGGCCGATCAACCGCCATCACGAGTATGGCGACGAGGACGACGCCAACTACGGTTTCCGCTGGTCGGGCACCTTCAAGCAGGTGGGCTACTCGTTCGCCTACTACCGCGGCATCAGCAGCGAGGGCGTCACCACCTTCAATCCGGTCCTGAGCCCGGGCGGCAGCAACTGGCGCTGGGACCCCAAGGACAATGGCATCGGGCCGAACCAGCGCCTGGTGGAACTGCTTTCGCCGATGGTGGAAACCTACGGCTTTACCTTCAACGCCTATTCCGGGGCCCTGGATTCGGTGCTGCGCGGGGAGCTCGCCTTCACGCCGAACAAGCCCTACAACACCGGCACCGATACCCTGATCGACCTGCTGGGCGCTTTCCAAGCTATGGGAACCTTGCCTCCGCCCGGAACACCCACCCCGGGTGGGCCGATGCCGCCGTTGAAGGGCATTCTCAACAATCCAGCCGATCCGGGCTCGGCCTATGCGGTGGGCGACCTGTTCACGGCCGATGGCACTCCAGTGGGTCTGGCCCTGGACGTGCCCGGACTGGGTCCGGTGGTCGAGAAGGACACCCTCAAGATCATGATCGGCGCGGACAAGAACCTGAACTGGACCATGAACGCGCTGGGCACCTCGCGGCCGGCTTTCTGGACCCTGCAGCTGTTCGACACGTGGGTAATGAACTTCGATCGGGATGACGACATCGTCGAGACCTTCGGGTTCGGGGCCTCGCGGCGTGAGCACCAGACGATGCTTACCAACGCCTTCTCGTTCCCTTACAAGTACGACACGGTGACACCAGGCCTTGCGTTCGGTGTGGACTTGGGCAGCTTCGATTCGTTCGTGATCCCGTCGCTGGACCTGCAGTTCGGCGATCACTGGCGGGTGCGTTTCGAGGCCGATCTGTTCTTCCCGACCCATGTCGAGAAGACCAACCTGGGCATGACGGACACCAAGACCCGAATGCTCGGCACTCTGCACAACCGCGACCAGTTCGTGGCGCGTATCACGTACCAGTTCTGAAGAAAGCTGGGCGAGGCGCTTTGAACAAACCTCTCCGGTGTTCGGTTCGCTGCCGGCCACCGGAGGGGCTCATCTACCGGAGTGAGGATCTACAGAATGTTAAAGACAGATTTTCTTCGTTCCCTGGCAGCGGGCGGCTTGGCGGCTGGGTTGATGCTCGCTGGGCCGGTTGCCGCCGAGGAAGTCGCCGAGGGCACGCTCCTTAGCGCCGCCACCATCGACGGCCTGCTCGACAAGACCCTGGATGGTCAGCCCATCCGCAGCGTACTGGTGGGCCAGCAGGAAAAGATGATCCGCGAGTACGGCTGGCAGATGAATCTGGTGAAGGCCAAGCCCGTCAACGTCACCTCGGGCCTGCTGGAGCTGACGGAAAAGCACAAGGGCGAGGCCAGCCTGGACACCAGCAAGCGCCTGGTCAACTACACGACCGGTGTGCCGTTTCCGGAGCTCGATCCGGCGGACCCGGATGCCGGTTACAAGCTGACCTACAACATTCTGCGGGTCGGCTGGCTGGGCGATGCCCTGAACCTGCAGCCGCTGACGTTTCTCATCATCGACGGCAAGAAGGGCCTGGAGAAGGAGCAGGGCTGGGTGTATCGCCGCTTCCTGATGTCCGGCCGGTTGAGCGAACCGCATGCATTGGACCCGAACATCGCCAAGTACGAAGCACTGGTCAATGTGTATCCCAACGACACTCGCGGCCTTGGCCTGCTGACCGTGAACTACACGGATGGCCGGCTGCCGGACGTGTATGCCTACGTGAAAAGCCTGCGCCGCGTGCGCCGGCTCTCGTCGGGGGCATGGGCCGATCCGGTGCAGGGCACCGACTTCCTGTTTGACGATACGTTCGGCTTGAACCTGGACCCGACTTGGTACGAAAGCTGGAAGCTCATCGGCAAGCGCAAGGGTTTGGGCGTGGACCACTCGATCCTGCCGCCTCTGGACGAAAAGGCCTCCGGCAAGGCCAAGTATCCGTTCGTGCGGCTGGACGAAGCGCCGTACTGGAATTTCCAGCCGGATAATTATGAGATCAAGGACGTCTACGAACTGGAAGGCAAACCCAAGAATAACCATCTGGTCAGCCGCCGGCACATGTTCGTCGGCGCCACGCTGGGCGCGCCCAAGCTCTACTGGCAGGACCACTACGACCGCAAGGGCGAGCACTGGCACACCGAGTTTGTTGGCTTCAAGGACATCAAGTGGGATGACGGCCGCACAGGTCCGACCCTGGCCGGCGTACTGCTGGTCGATGTCCAGCGTCTGCATGCCACGGCGTTTGGGTACTCGGAGGCGTTCCACCATAATCCTGTGGACGCGAAGGCGGCGGATTACACTCCGGAAGCCCTGCCGCGCATGTTGGAGTAAGCGTTCAGCGGGGTTGGCTACCGACCCCGCTTTTTTCGGTAACGCCGCCGCAGTCTTGCGGCGGTTTTTTTTCGCGGTACCAAGGCCGAGGCGGCTGGTACCTCAATGACCCGGATTCTTCAGACGAGGCCTTAAGGACATGGCGCAGCAGTCGATGACGTCGAGAATGTGGGCGATCTTGTCGCCCGTGCTGGTGGTGGTGGCGCTGACTGCCCTGTCTCGGGTGCGGCTTGAGGTGCCGCGAGTGGTGATCGAGCCGCCCGTGATCGAGACCCGGGACAGGTTCATGTCGGTGGCGGTGGTCGGCGACGTGTTCTGGGCCGTTGGGAAGGATGGCAAGATCATCCGCAGCGAGGATGCCGGCAAGACCTGGGTGCGCCAGACCACCGGCTTGCACACGAATTTTCAGTCGATCGCCGCTTGGGACGCGGAAAAGGCGGTGGTTGTGGCCAACGAGGGCAAGGGCCTGGTGACCGCGGACGGCGGTCAGACCTGGCAGGCCATAACACTGCCGGTGTCAGAGATAGGCAGCGGCAAGGTACTGCGTGTGCGGCTGGACCCGCAGGGGCGTGCCTGGGCGGTGTCGGAAATCAACGTCATCATGCGTTCTGCCGATTTTGGCAAGACCTGGGAGCGGCTGACGCAGGCGGAGGATGACGTTGCCTGGAATGACATCGCCTTCACGGGCGAAGGGACCGCATGCGTGGTGGGCGAGTTCGGCCGTCTGGCTTGCAGCGCCGATGATGGCGTGACCTGGGAACCGCGCCAGACCGATGTGGAACCCAGTCTGATGTCGATCGTGTTTCGCGACCCTCAGCATGGGCTGGCGGTGGGCCTCAGCGGCACCATGCTGGCGACCGAAGACGCCGGCACAACCTGGCGTCAGGTCCAGGTGGCGGGTCTGGAGCGGCATTTGTTTGACGTGATCTGGACCGGCGCTCGCTGGGTCGCCGTCGGCGACAAGGGCGTCCTGCTGACCGGCGACGCTGACGCGGCGCACTGGGAAATCGGCCGCGTCAACCCGGCCGATTTCGCGTGGCACATTGCGCTGGCGCGTCACGGTGAAGGCTTCGTGACGGTCGGCCTCAACGTCGGGCGCTGGGAGGCCGGCCGGTGGGAGCTGTTTGGCCCGCGCTTTCACTAGCGCCTGAGCGCGCAGTCTTGCAGCAGCACGCAGTCATCAAGCAGGGAATCAGGTAATGCAACAGGTCAGTTGGATAGAGCGGTTTGCGGCGTACTGCATCGCACGCCGGGTGCTGGTGTCGTCGGTCATCCTCGCGCTCACGGTCATGTTTGGCTATTTCGCGGCGCATGTGGAAATCAAGACGATCTTCCATGACCTGCTGCCCAAGGGCCATCCGTTCATCGAGATCAACGACAAGTACAACGAGCGCTTCGGCGGACCGAACATCGTCTCGATCATGGTCGAGGCCGAGCAGGGCGACATCTTCCAGCCCAAGGTTCTGGAGCGCATCAAGCAGATCACGGACGATCTGTACCTGGTGCCGGCGATCAACCAGTTCCAGGTGATCTCGCTGGCGTCGCGCAAGATCCGCTCCATCAATTCGTCCACCGCGGGCATCGAAACCAAGCCGATGATGTGGCCGGAGTTGCCCAAGGACCAGGCCGAGATCGACCTGCTGCGCGAACAGGTTCTGGCCAGCCCATTGGTTTACGGCCGTTATGTGTCGCCCGATCTGCGCTCGGCGTTGGTGACGGCCGACTTCATCGACCGGCTGATCGACTACGAGAAGCTGTACGACGGAATTACCGGGATTGCAGAAAAATACGATGGCGATGGCGTCCGGGTCCGCGTCGTCGGCGAGCCCCTGCTCACCGGCTGGGTGGTGCATTACCTGCCCGAGACCTTCCATCTGTTCCTGATCACCATCGCCATCATGGCCGCCTTGCTGTTCGTGACGGTGCGCAGCTGGCGGGGCATATTGCTGCCGATGCTGGCCGGTGTGGTCAGCGCGGTGTGGGCGCTGGGCATTGCGAGCCTGTTCAAGGTCAACTTTGATCCGTTGATCATCGTCGTGGCCTTCCTGGTGACGGCCCGTGCCATATCGCACGCGGTGCAGATGCTGGCCGCCTTCGATGACGAGATTGAGCGCGGCTACGTGCCGCGCGAGGCCGCCGCCAAGGCGCTGGTCGCGCTGTTTCGCCCCGGCATGTTGGGCGTCGTAGTGGACGCGGTGGCGGTTGCCATCGTGGCTGCCATGCCGATGCCCTTGTTGCAGAAGACGGCGTTCGTCGGTGCGGTCTGGCTGGGCACCATTGCGGTGTCCGCCATGGTGCTGGTGCCGACCCTGCTGTCGTGGGTGACCAAGCCGCACGCGGTGGCGTTTCCGATCGACACCAACCGCTGGGTGTTGCGCCCGATCCTGAACCTGTGCGGAACGCTGGTGCTCGGCCGTCGGTCCGTCGTGGTGGTGCTGATCGGCCTGGCGGTGTTGTTGGTGTCGGGGTTCTATGCCACCAAGGTGACGGTGGGCGACGCCCTGCCCGGCACGCCGCTGTTGTGGCCGGATCATCCGTACAACGTCGATGCCAAGGCCATCAACGACACCTTCCAGGGCAGCGACCAGATGTTCGTGGTGCTGGAGGGCGAGGGTCCCAACGCACTGAAGGACCCGGAGGTGTTGACCAACATCGACAATTTCCAGCGCTACCTGGAAACGCAACCGCAGATCGGTGGCACCGTATCCGTGGTCGATCTGATCGGGCCGGTGAATGCGAACCTGCACGAGGGCAATCGGCGCTTCGAGGAACTCGGTCCGGTCGCCGACATCAACGGCGAGCTGCTGTTCATGTACATGCAGGGCACCGATCCGGGCGACATGGACCGCTTCGTGGATGCCGATTTCAAGGACGGCGCGGTGACCATGTTCTTCCGCGACCACAAGGGCGACACCATTCGCACGGCCGTATCGCGGATCGAGGAATATCTTGAACAGAATCCTCTGCCGGGGGAGTCGACCTATAAGCTGGCCGGCGGGCTGGTGGGTGTACTGGCCGCGGTGAATGAGGAAGTGTTTGCCCGGCAGGTCGAGAGCATTGCGCTGGCCCTGCTTACCCTGTTCGTGTTGTCTGCCATCGCCTATCGCTCGACGGTGGCCGGCCTGTTCTACATGCCGCTGGTGATCATGTCGAACACGATCACATTCGCGTTCATGGCCTGGAAGGGCATCGGCATGAACATCAACACGCTGCCGGTGGCTGCGCTGGGCATCGGCTTGGGCGTAGACTACGCGTTCTACATCGTCGATGGCGTGAAGGAGCGTTTCGAGGAAACCGGCGATGTGATGACGGCCATTCGGGGGTCCTTGCGTACGGCCGGTCGCGGCGTGCTGATCACCGGCGGGACCATGATCGCCGCGGTGCTGGTCTGGTACGCATCGTCCTTGAAATTCCAGGCCGAGATGGGGTTGCTCATGGCCTTGTGGCTGACGGTATCGGCGATCACCTCGCTGCTGTTGATCCCGGCCATGATTTATGTTTTCCGCCCGGCTTTCGTGTTCGGTGATGGCAGGGCTCATGCGGCGCCGAAGGAGGCGCTGGCCTGATGGCGCTTGTGGCGGGCGAAGCAAGCCCGCCGTGGTTTCAGTTATGGGGATGACATGTCGGATTTGATCAAGCTGTGCAAGGCGCAGGATGTCGCGCCGGGGCAATCGTTGCAGGTGGACGCCGAGGGACTGCCGGCGCTGGCTGTCTACAACCTCGAAGGCGAGTACTACGTCAGCAACAATATGTGCACCCACGGCATGGCCTGGATGACCGACGGCTATGTCGAGGGCGACGAGGTCGAGTGCCCGTTCCATGGCGGTCGTTTCAACATCCGAACCGGCGAACCGACGGCGTTTCCGTGCGTGGTGCCGCTGCAGACGTACCCGGTTACGGTGGTCGACGGCGATGTCTGCATCGAGCGGCCGGCGGCCTGAGGGCTGCCTCCGCCATCCTGAAGCACCGGCCTGGGTTTGAGCATGCCTGATCTGTCCGCGCTGGCACCTGTCGATCTGCACTATCAGGTCGGCAAACTGCTCAGCGACTACGTCGAATGCATAGATGACGACCGCCTCGAGGACTGGCCTGATCTGTTCGTCGAGGATTGCCTCTACCAGGTGATCGCCCGTGAGAATGCGGACCGCGGACTGCCCACCTCGGCCATGTACTGCGACAGCCGCGGCATGTTGCGCGACCGGGTGGTGGCTTTGCGCCATGCCAACATCTACGCCAAGCACTACTACCGGCACGTGCTCAGCAACGTCAACGTCAAGGGCGTGCAGGACGGCGAGGTGGTCGTGCAGAGCAATTACGTGGTGCTGCAGACGCTGGTCGAAGGCGACACCAAGGTCTTCAACGCCGGCAAGTACCTGGACCGGATCGTGGCCACGCCCGATGGTTTGCGTTTCCGGCGCAAGGTGGTGGTGTTCGATACCTACCGGATTCCCAACCTGCTGGTGACGCCGCTCTAAGTCGCGCAAGATTGGCGGCTCACCCAGCGCCAGATCGGAGGCTCCCCCATGAATGCGATACGCGAACCGGCCCTTGGACATTTGCGCTGGCCGACCGCCGGCGGCAGTCGGGTGCCCTACGGCGTCTTCACCGACCCGGCCATTTACGAGCTGGAACAGCAGCGATTGTTTCGCGGCGACGCCTGGTCGTTCGTCGCGCTGGAGGCGGAAATTCCCGCCAGCGGCGACTACAAGTCGACCTTCGTGGGCGACTCGCCCGTGGTCGTCAGCCGCGCTGAGGACGGCTCGATCCATGCGTACGTCAACCGCTGCGCGCATCGTGGTGCCGCAATATGCCGCGAGCTGCGCGGCAACGTGCAAAACCACACCTGCGTCTACCACCAATGGGCGTATGACCTGAAAGGCAACCTGATTGGCGTGCCGTTCCGGCGCGGCCTGAACGGCCAGGGCGGCATGCCGGCCGACTTCGACATGAAAAAGCACGGCCTGCAGAAGCTGCGCGTCGCGTCTTACGGTGGGCTGGTGTTCGCGACCTTCTCGGAGTCGGTGGAACCCATTGCGGATTACCTGGGCCCGATGCCGTGCAAGGCCATCGACCGCATCATGAGCCGGCCGATCACGGTGCTGGGCGACCAGCGCCAGTACGTGGCCGGCAACTGGAAGCTGTACGCCGAGAACACCCGCGACCCGTACCACGCCAGCCTGCTGCACCTGTTTCACTGCACCTTCGGTCTGTATCGGTCCAGCCAGAAGGGCGTGAGCGTGATGGACGCCAAGCGCCGGCACTCGATGCTCACGGCGATGCGTGGCACCGACGAGGGCAAGGTCGATGGCTACCAGGACACCCGCACCTACAACACGGATTTCACGCTGGCCGATCCGTCGGTGCTGGCCGGCCGGCCGGAATTCGACGACGGCGTCACGCTGGTGATCCTGGCGGTGTTCCCGAACCTGGTGGTGCAGCAGATCGCCAACACGCTGGCCGTGCGCCAGATCATCCCGCGCGGTGTCGACAAGTTCGAACTGGTCTGGACGCAGTTCGGCTACGCCGACGACGATGCCCAGATGCAGGCCATCCGCAACAAGCAGGGCAACCTGATCGGCCCGGCCGGCCTCATCTCCATGGAAGACGGCGAGGCGGTCGAGATCGTGCACCGCTCGATCATTCGCGACCAGGACCAGACCTCCTACATCGCCATGGGCGGCGAGCAGGCCAAGGATGCCGAGCACCTGGTGACCGAGGGCAGCATCATCGGTTTCTGGGAGTACTACCGCGACGTGATGGGCTGGGCTGCTTGAGTTTCGCTCCCGGAGTTACGACCATGACCGCGAAAGCGCTTGATTTCTACATCGATTTCACCAGCCCGTTCACGTACCTGTGCAATCTGAAGCTGCCCGATCTGGTTGCCAGGTACGGTTACCAGCTCAATTACCACCCGATCGACATCCCCACCGCCAAGCTCGCAGCCGGCAACTACGGGCCCTCAAACCGCCAGGTGCCGGCCAAGATCAAGGCCCTGATGCAGGACCTGAATCGCTGGGCGGCGCACTACGGCGTGCCGTTCACGTTCCCGAAGGGCCTGAACGCTTGGCGCATGAACATCGGCACCTTTTACGCCATTGAAAAAGGCAAGGCGCGCCAATACGTAGACGAGGCCTTCCGCCTGGTCTGGGCGGACGGCGTCGATCCGAACGACGACGCCGTGCTGCGCGGCCTGGCGCGGACCGTCGGCCTGGACGAGGACGCGTTCATGGCTTACGTGTCCTCGCGCGAGGGCGAAAAGGCGTACGAGGCATCGCGGGTCGCGGCGCATGCCCGAGGCGTGTACGGGGTGCCGATCATGATGGTCGACGACCAGATATGGTGGGGCAACGACCGGCTGATGTTTGTCGAGGAATACCTCAAGGCCCACGCCGCCTGAGGGAAAGGCAAGAGGGTTAGGGTTCCATGCCGATTTATGAGTACGCCTGCCGCGCCTGTGGCGCGCAGCGTGACGTGATGCAGAAGGTCAGCGAGTCGCCGCTGACGCAATGTCCGGCCTGTGGCGCCGAGGCCTTCGAGAAGAAGGTGTCGGCGGCCGGGTTCCAGCTGAAGGGCGGTGGCTGGTACGTGACCGATTTCCGGGATGGTTCCCGCAAGGCAGCGGGTGGCACGGACACGGCGGCGGATGCGCCTGCGACCCCTGCGCCCGCAAGCACTCCGGCCGGCGGCGACAGGGCGCCCACTACGTCGGCCCCGGCCAGCAGCGCGGCGTCGGTCGACTGAAGCGGTATCCTGCGGCGCCAGGCAGGCGGGGGTAGTCCCGTCCGCCTGGCGCCTTTTGCATTTTCAGAAGCGGGCGACCGGACACCCACCGCCCGAACAACAAGCATCGGAGCCTCTAGTGCGTAGCGTCTATTGCGGGTTGGTCGACAGCGCGGCCCTTGGCCAGACCGTCACCCTGTGCGGCTGGGTGCACCGCCGGCGCGACCACGGCGGCGTGATCTTCATCGACCTGCGCGACCGCGAGGGCCTGCTGCAGGTAGTGATCGACCCGGACACCGAGGCGGCCTTTCGCACCGCCGAACAGGTGCGCTCCGAGTACGTGCTCAAGGCCGTCGGCACGGTTCGCCGCCGGCCGCCGGGTACCGAAAACACCGCCATGCGCAGCGGCGAGGTCGAAGTGCTGGCCGACCACATCGAGGTGCTGAACGCCGCCCAGACGCCGCCGTTCCAGATCGACGAGGACGAGGTCCACGAGGAAAAGCGCCTGCGTTATCGGTACCTGGACCTGCGCCGTCCGGCCATGCTGGACCGCCTGCGTCTGCGGGCACGGGTCAGCGGCTGGTTGCGCCGTTTTCTGGAGGCCGATGGCTTCATCGAGGTCGAGACGCCCATCCTGACCCGCGCCACGCCGGAGGGCGCGCGCGACTATCTGGTGCCAAGCCGCGTGCATCAGGGCAGCTTTTTCGCCCTGCCGCAGTCGCCGCAGCTGTTCAAGCAGATTCTGATGATGGGCGGCCTGGACCGCTATTTCCAGATCGCGCGCTGCTTTCGCGACGAGGACCTGCGCGCCGACCGCCAGCCGGAGTTCACGCAGCTGGACATCGAGGTGTCGTTCCTGGACGAGGACGCCTTCATGAGCATCATGGAGAGCATGATCCGCGGGCTGTTTGCGGACGTGCTGGGCGTTCAGTTGCCAGACCCGCTGCCGCGCATGAGTTATGCCGAGGCCATGTCCCGCTTCGGCATCGACCGGCCGGATTTGCGCAATCCGCTGGAGCTGGTCGAGGTCTCGGACCTGCTGCGCGAAACTGACTTCAAGGTTTTCTCCGGCCCGGCCAACGATCCTCAAGGCCGCATCGCCGCCCTGTGCGTGCCCGGCGGTGGGGCCAGCATGAGCCGGCGTGATCTGGACAACTACGTCGAGTTCGTCAAGCAGTTCGGCGCCAAGGGCCTGGCCTACATCCGCCTGGCCGAAGGAGCGGACGGCGGCGTCGAGTGGCAGTCGCCGATCGTCAAGTTCCTCAGCGCCGAGACCGTCGCCGCCATCCTTGCGCGCGTCGGCGCGACGGTGGGCGACGTGGTGTTCTTCGGCGCCGACAAGGCGAGCGTCGTCAACGGCTACATGAGCCACCTGCGCGGCAAGCTGGCGGACGATCTTGGCCTGCTCGACGGCGGCTGGAAGCCGCTGTGGGTGGTCGATTTCCCGATGTTCGAGCGCGACGCGGACAGTGGCCGCTGGCAGGCGCTGCACCACCCGTTCACGGCCCCGCAGGTGCCGGATACGGAGGCCATGCTGGCCGATCCGGGCGGTTGCCTGTCGCGCGCCTACGACATGGTGCTGAACGGCTCGGAAATCGGCGGCGGCTCCATCCGCATCCACCGGCCGGACATGCAGCAGGCCGTGTTCGGCCTGCTCGGCATCGGCGAGGAAGAAGCGCAGGCCAAGTTCGGCTTTCTGCTGGAGGCGCTCAGCTACGGCGCGCCGCCGCACGGCGGCATGGCGTTTGGCATCGACCGGCTGGTGATGCTGATGGCCGGGGCCGGTTCCATTCGCGACGTGATTGCCTTCCCCAAGACGCAGCGGGCGCACTGCCCGTTGACGGATGCTCCTTCGACCGTCGACGATAGCCAGTTGCGAGAACTGGGCATCCGCACGGCCCTCAAGAAACCCGCAACCACCTAATCTGCAAAGCGATTCGTGTCATGGCCGGCCATTCCAAATGGGCTAACATCCAGCACCGCAAATCGGCGCAGGACGCCAAGCGCGGCAAGCTGTTCACCAAACTGATCCGCGAACTGACCACCGCCGCCCGCAGCGGCGGTGCCGACCCGGCCACCAACCCGCGCCTGCGCACCGCCATCGACAAGGCGCTGGCGGCCAACATGACGCGCGACACCATCGAGCGGGCCACCAAGCGCGGTGCCGGCGGCACCGATGGGGACAACTACGAGGCGGTGCGCTACGAGGGCTACGGCCCGGGCGGCGTGGCGGTGATGGTCGATTGCCTCACCGACAACCGCAACCGCACGGTCGGCGAGGTGCGCCACCTGTTCTCCAAGCGCGGCGGCAACCTGGGCACGGACGGCTCGGTGGCGTATCTGTTCGAGGCGCGCGGCAGCATTGTCCTGCCAGCGGATGTCAGCGAAGAGCGGGCCTTCGAGCTGGCGCTCGAGGCCGGCGCCGACGACGTACTGGTGCAGGACGACAACATCGAGCTGCTGACCGCGTCCGATCGCCTGCACGAGGTGCGCGAGGCGCTGCTGGCGCTGGGCGTCACGCCGCAGTCGGCGGAGCTGGTCGAGCGGCCGACCACCTCGGTGCAGCTGGACGCGGAGCAGACGCTACAGGTGATCAAGCTGCTGGACGCGCTCGAGGACCTCGACGACGTGCAGCGGGTGCATTCGAACGCGGAGTTCTCGGACGAGGCGCTGGCAGCGCTGGCCTGACGGGGCGGCGTGACGCGCATACTCGGCATCGATCCAGGCTCCCGACTGACCGGTTTCGGACTCATCGACGCCCGCGGCGGGCGTGCGCAGTACGTCGAAAGCGGCGTCATCCGCATCGATCCGGGGCCGCTGGACGCGCGCCTGGCCTGCATTTTCAGCGGCATTACCGAGCTGCTGGCCGAGTTTCAGCCCACCTCGGTCGCCATCGAGAACGTATTCATGCACCGCAACGCCGCCTCGGCGCTCAAGCTCGGCCAGGCCCGCGGCGCCGCCATCGTGGCGGCGGCCGTGGCCGGCGTCGCCGTGGCCGAGTACACGCCGGCTGAAATCAAGCTCAGCGTGGTCGGCAACGGGCGGGCCATCAAAGCCCAGGTCCAGTTCATGGTGAGCCGCCTGCTGGGGCTGGCCGCCCTGCCGCGGGTCGATGCTGCCGATGCGCTGGCCGGCGCCCTGTGCCATGCGCAGCACCTGGCCAGCGGCGTGCCGCTCGCCCAGACCGGCCGGCGCCGATGATCGGGCGCATCGCCGGCACCCTGCTGGCCAAATCGCCACCGGCGCTGTTGGTGGACGTGGGCGGCGTCGGCTATGAGCTGGACGCCCCGATGAGCACCTTCTACCGTCTGCCGGCGGTCGGCGAGCCGGTGCTGCTGCACACACACCTGCTGGTGCGCGAGGACGCGCAGCTGCTGTACGGTTTTGCCAGCGAGGCCGAGCGGGCGCTGTTTCGCCAGTTGCTCAAGGTCAGCGGCGTTGGGGCGAAGCTGGCGCTGGTGATCCTGTCCGGCGTGGCGGTGGACGAACTGCTGGCCATCGTCGGCGATGCCGACGCGGCGCGCCTGGTGCGCATTCCCGGCATCGGGCGCAAGACCGCCGAGCGCCTGATCCTTGAGCTGCGCGAGCCGCTGGGCCGCCTGGCAAGCGCGCCGGCCAGCGCCCTGGCGCCGCGCGGCGACGCCCTGCAGGACGCCGCCTGCGCGCTCGAAGCGCTCGGTTACAAGCCGGCCGAGGCGCGCGCCGCGCTGCGCGACCTGGCCGCCGACGGGCAGAGCAGCGAGGACCTGATCCGGGCCGCCCTCAAGCGGCTGATGCGGGGCTGAAGATCATGGCCATCGAACGCGACGGCATCCTCAAGCCTGCGCCGGTGGCGGCGGAAGAGGTGCAGGTCGAGCGCGGCATCCGGCCCGGTCGCCTGGCCGATTACGTCGGCCAGCAGGCGATCCGCGAGCAGCTCGACATCTTCATCGGCGCCGCGCAGGGCCGCAAGGAGGCCATGGACCACGTGTTGCTGTACGGCCCGCCGGGCCTGGGCAAGACCACGCTGGCGCACATCATTGCCCACGAGCTGGGCGTCGGCCTGCGCACCACCTCCGGACCGGTGCTGGAGCGGCCGGGCGATCTGGCCGCCATCCTGACCAATCTGGCCCCGCACGACGTGCTGTTCGTGGACGAGATCCACCGCCTGAGCGCCACCGTGGAGGAGGTTCTCTACCCGGCGCTGGAGGATTTCCAGCTCGACATCATGATCGGCGAGGGCCCGGCGGCGCGTTCGATCAAGCTCGACCTGCCGCCGTTCACGCTGATCGGCGCCACCACGCGGGCGGGCCTGCTCACCTCGCCGCTGCGGGATCGCTTCGGCATCGTGGCGCGGCTGGAGTTCTATACCGAGGACGAGCTGACCCTGATCGTGCAGCGCGCAGCGCGGCTGCTCGACTTTGTGCTCGACGAGGGCGGCGCCCACGAACTGGCGCGCCGCTCGCGCGGCACGCCGCGCATCGCCAACCGCCTGCTGCGCCGGGCGCGCGATTACGCGCAGATGCGCGCCGATGGCGCCGTCACCCGCGAAGTCGCCGACGCGGCGCTGGCCATGCTGGGCGTCGACCAGCGCGGTCTGGACGGCAACGACCGGCGGCTGCTGTCGGCCGTGCTGCAAAAGTTCGGCGGCGGGCCGGTGGGCGTGGACAATCTGGCGGCGGCCATCGGCGAGACGCGCGACACCATCGAGGACGTCATCGAGCCGTACCTGATTCAGCAGGGCCTGCTGATGCGCACGCCGCGTGGGCGGGTGGCCACCGAGGCGGCCAGTCTTTACCTGGGTCTGGCGGCGACTGTGGCACCGGGCGCTGCGCGGGACGATCTGTTCGACACCTGAATTTGTCGTGGCAGCGGGCGCCGCGGCAGCCGGCAGGTAAAATTCTGCGCTGCGGCAACGGTCTTACCGGCCGGTGGCGCTGCTGCCTCACCGCACGTCTTCCTAAACGTCCCCGCGGAGCATTGCTTGGCCAACGAGTTATCCATCGCCCACCTGGTTCTGGGGGCAGGCCCGGTCGTCAAGACCGTCATGGTGATCCTGCTCGGGGCCTCGGTGCTGTCCTGGACCATCATGCTGCGCAAGCGGCGCGCCTTTGCGCAGGTGGCGGCGGCCATCGAAGCCTTCGAGCGGCGCTTCTGGTCCGGTCTGGACATGGAAGAACTCTACAAGGCTGCCGCCGGCAGCGTGTATCCGCCCGGCAGCGTGGAGGGCCTGTTCATCGGCGGTTATCGCGAGTTCCGGCATCTGTATGAACAGCCGCATCTGCCGATCGAAGCGGCGCTCGATTCCGCTCAGCGCGGCATGCGGGCCGGCATGTCGCGCGAAATGGAAGCGCTCGACGAGCATCTGCCGTATCTGGCCACCATCGGCTCGATCAGCCCGTACATCGGGCTGTTCGGCACCGTGTGGGGCATCATGAGCGCGTTCCAGTCGCTCGGCACCACCGGTCAGCCGACGCTGGCCCTGGTCGCGCCGGCCATCTCCGAGGCGCTGGTCGCCACCGCCATGGGCCTGTTCGCGGCCATTCCGGCGGTGATCGCCTACAACCGCTTTGCGTCGGTCGTGGATCACCGCGCCGGGCAGTACGAGGCCTTCATCGAGGATTTCATGAGCCTGCTGCAGCGCCAGGCGCACGCGTTTCGTGCCGGGCTGGGTCTACACGGCGCCGGGAAGGGCTGACCGGCATGGCGCAGACGCAGGGCCGTCGCCGGCGCGGCCGGGTGGTGGCGGAAATCAACGTCGTGCCCTACATCGACGTGATGCTGGTGCTGCTGATCATTTTCATGATCACGACGCCCTTGCTCGAGCAGGGCGTGAAGGTGGATTTGCCGCAAACCCAGGCCGAACAGGGCGAGCAGATAGAACAGGAAAAACAGACCCCCATTCAGGTCACCGTGGACAAGGACGGCCGGTATTACTTCGACTTCGAGACCTACCGCAGCGAGGAAGGCAAACCGGAGGATGCCGAGCGCCTGATCGCCCTGACCAAGGTGGCGCTGGAGAAAGCGCCTGACGCGCCGGTGGTGGTGCGCGGGGACAAGGCGGTGCCGTATCAGGCGGTCATCGACGCCATGGCCCTGCTCCAGCAGGCCGGAGCCAAGAAGGTCGGCCTGATCACCCAGGCGGCCGACTGAGGCATGGTGAAGCGGCGCAGTTCTTCCGGCAGCCTGACCCGACCCCTGTTCTGGGCGGTGTTGGCGCATGCTGGGCTGATCCTGCTGCTGACCGTGGGCATTGACCTGTGGAAGGACGAGCCGGTGCGTCCGGCCGGGCAGCCGATCGAGGCCGAGGTCATTGACCCGGCGGCCCTGGACGCTGCGCGCGAGCGGATCGACGCCGCCGAAAAGGCCCGCGCCGAGGCGGACCGCGCGCGCCAGGCCAAGGTCGAGGAAGAACAGCGGCGTATCGAGGAGTTGCAGCGCGAGCGCGAACGCGAACAGGCGCGTGCGCAGGCCGCAGCCGAGGAACGCCAGCAAGCGGAAGAGGTGGCCGCGCGCGCCGCCGAACAGGCGCAACGCGAACGCGAGACCGCCCGGCAGGCCGCGCAGGCAAAGCAGCAGGCGCAGGCCGAGGCGCGTGCCGCTGCGGAAAAAGCGGCGGCGGCCAAGGCGGCGGCCGACAAGGCAGCGGCGCAGAAAGCCGCAGCGGCCAAGGAGGCAGCAGAAAAAGCCGCGGCCGATGCCAAACGACAGGCCGATGCGATCGCCGCCAAGAAGGCGGCCGAGCAGAAACTCCAGCAGGATAAGGCGGCCAAGGCGGCGGCCGAGCAAGCTGCCGCGGCGAAGGCCGCAGCTCAAAAAGCGGCGGCCGACAAAGCTGCAGCGCAACAGGCGGCCGCCGCCAAGGCAGCCGCGGACAAGGCCGCCGCCGACCGGGCAGCCGCTGCACAAGCAGCGGCTGGCGCCGCCGAGCGGGCCAACCAGATCAACGGCTTTGTCGCGGCGATCCAGCGCCAGGTGCAGGCGCGTTGGCGCAAGCCGCTGAACTGGCCACCGGGCCTACGCTGCGAACTGCGCGTCAAGCTGCTGCCCAGCGGCGAGGTGATCAGCGCGCAGGTAATGGACTGTGGTGGCGACCCGGCCTTCGTCGAGTCGGTCGAGCAGGCGGTGATGGCGGCATCGCCGTTACGAGTTCCAACGGACATCAGGCTGTTCAATGAACATTTCCGAAACTTCATTTTCGAGTTCAAGGCGGATGCGGTTTGACCTGCGCTGGATGGGGCTGCTGTTGCTGGCCTTGGTCGGCGCGGCCCGCGCGGAGCTGCGCATCGAGATCACGCAGGGCGCGGCGCAGACCATTCCGATCGCCGTCGTGCCCTACGCCAACGACGGCGGCGGCGACTCCATTCACGCCGTAGTTGGGGCCGACCTGACCCGCTCCGGGCAGTTTCGCGTGGTGGCCGACGAGCAGATGCTGTCGCGCCCGACCGAGGCGGCGCAGGTCGATTTTCGCGACTGGCAGCTGGTGATGGCCCAGTATCTGACCATCGGTCGGATACTGCCGCAGCCGGACGGGCGCTTCACAGCCGAATTCGAGCTGTTCAACGTCGCCACCGGCCAGCGCATGACCGGTGCGCGTTTCCCGAACGTGGCGCCGGCCAGCAAGCGGCGCCTGGCGCACCACATCGCCGACCTGATTTACGAGGCCATCACCGGCGTGCGCGGCGTGTTCGGCACCCGCATCACCTACGTGACCCAGGTCGGCAACAACTACGAGTTGCAAATTGCCGACGCCGACGGCCACAACCCGGTCACGGTGCTGCGCACGCAGGAGCCGATTCTGTCGCCCACCTGGTCAGCGGATGGCCGCTTCGTCGCCTATGCCACCTATGCCAACCGGCGGGCCGCCATCTTTCGCCAGGACGTCAGCAGCGGCGTGCGCCAGCTGGTGTCCTCCTTCCCGGGCTTGAACGGCGCGCCGGCGTTTTCACCGGATGGCGGCCGCATCGCGCTGGTGCTGTCCAAGGACGGCAACCCGGACATTTACGTGATGGACCTGGCCGGCGGCCCGCCGCGACGCCTCAGCCAGCACTACGCCATCGACACGGAGCCGACCTGGTCGCCCGACGGGCGGTATATCTACTTCACGTCCGATCGCAGCGGCGGGCCGCAAATCTATCGTGTGCCGGCCAGTGGCGGCGCCGAGGAGCGGGTAACCTTCGAAGGCAATTACAACGCCCGGCCCAGTCTGTCGCCGGATGGACGCAAGTTGGCGGTAGTTCATGGCGCATCGGGGCGGGGTTATCGGATCGCCGTACTCGACATGGCGAGCCGTCGCCTGGATGTGCTGACTGAAGGCCCGCTTGACGAGTCGCCCGGTTTCGCCCCGAACGGACAGGTCATCATCTATACTTCAAAATCCGGCGGCGCTGAGGCGCTGGCTACAGTGTCCGTCGATGGCAGTGTCCGCCAGCGCCTGGGTGTCAGCCAGGCCAAGGTCCGCGAACCGGGCTGGTCGCCTTTCGGCGGTGCCCCCTGATTTCTCCCAACGCTCGTGAGGAGCTTCTGCCCATGAAGAAGTTTTTGTATGTGTGCGTTATTGCCCTGACCGCAGTGGCCGCGACCGGTTGCGGCAAGAAAGCCACCACGCGCGCCGGGGGCGATGCGGCATCGACATCCGGCACCGCCGGCGCTGCCACGGGCACGGATGGTGCCTATGGGGCAGGTTCCGGCAGCGGATTTGCGGCCGGATCGCTGGACGATCCCAGCAGTCCGTTGTCACAGCGCAAGATCTACTTCGGCCTGGATCGCTACGACGTCACCGATGAATATCGTTCGCTGGTCGAGGCGCACGCCGGCTATTTGCGCGGCAGCCCGAGCGCGGCGGTGACGCTGGAGGGCCACACCGACGAGCGCGGCTCGCGCGAGTACAACATCGCGCTGGGCGAGCGCCGCTCGAACGCAGTGCGTGATCTGCTGGTGGCGCTGGGCGCCTCGGCAAGCCAGATCACCACCGTCAGTTATGGCGAGGAAAAGCCGGCGTCGGACTGCCACGATGAGAGCTGCTGGTCGCAGAATCGGCGCGTGGAAATCGTCTATACCGCACGGTAAATGCTGATGCTGCACCGTTCCGGCTGCCGTGGCGGCGCATTTCTTGTCTCGCTGGTGCTGACCGGCGCGGTGTCGGCAGCGACCAGCCCCCGGGATTTCGACCAGCGCCTGACCGCGTTGGAGCAGGCGGTAGGCGCCGCCGGTGCGGGGGCGGGCCAGAGTCAGGCGCAGGTGGTGATGCAGTTGCAGCAGATGCAGGCCGAGCTGCGCCAGCTGCGCGGCATGGTGGAGGAATCCGCCAATCAGGTGCAGCAGCTGCAAAAGCGCCAGCGCGAGTTCTATCTGGATCTAGACGGTCGACTCGGCGCGCTGGAGGCGGGCGGTTCGCCGCCCAGCGGGGCTGCTGCGCCGCCGGCCGAGCCGGGGATCGACGGCGCAGCGCCGACCGTGCCACCGGGCGCGGCGGCGGGCGTTGTTCCGCCAGCAGGGCCTGGGCCCTCTTCATCTGCGGCAGATGCTGGGCCGGTCGAGAGGCCGGTGCCATCGGTCAGCGACGCTGCACCGGTTGTTGCTCCGCCTCCCGCACCCATGCCGGCCGACCAGGTCGCGTCGGTAGCGCCTACGGCAGATGCGGGCGGGGAACAGGCTGCCTATCGGGCGGCTTCCGAGTTGCTGCGCATCGGACGTTACGAGGACGCCATCGCCGGCTTCCAGGCGCAGCTTCAGCAATATCCGGGCGGCAGTCTTGCCGACAACGCGCAGTACTGGATCGGTGAGGCGTACTACGTCACGCGCCAATTCGACCGTGCACTTGCGGAGTTTCAGCGCGTTGCGAACGAATATCCCCAGTCGCCCAAGGCGGCGGATGCCATGCTCAAAGTGGGCTACATCCAGTACGAACGCCGCCAGTTCGCCGCTGCCCGTCAGACGCTGACCAGCCTCAAGACCACGTGGCCCAACAGCCCGGCAGCCCGTCTGGCGGACAATCGCCTGAGCCGGATGAAGGAAGAGGGCATCTAGCCGCCCGCCGGCTGGTTTGCAATGACCGTACATGCCCAGGCTGCGCCGGCACACGTGCCGGCGGCGCGCCTAAAGATCACCGAAATCTTCCATTCGATCCAGGGTGAAGGCCTGACGGCAGGCATGCCTACGGTGTTCGTGCGCCTGACCGGCTGCCCGCTGAGGTGCAGTTACTGCGATACCGCCTATGCATTCACCGGCGGCGAGTACATGCAGTTGCCGGCGATCCTGAGCCGCGTGGCGGCCTTCGCGACCTCGCACGTGACGGTAACCGGCGGCGAGCCATTGGCACAGGCCGGCTGCCTGGAGCTACTGAGCGCCTTGTGCGATGCGGGTCACCAGGTGTCGCTCGAAACCAGCGGCGCGCTCGACGTGGCAGCGGTCGACCGGCGCGTGGTGCGCGTGCTCGACCTGAAGACGCCGTCATCCGGCGAATGCGCGCGCAACCTGTATGCAAATCTGGACCTGCTGCAGGCGGGCGATCAGGTGAAGTTCGTACTGACCGATCGGGCCGATTACGACTGGGCGGTCGAAACCGCCCGGCAGCATGACATTGCCAGCCGGGCCTGCGTGTTGTTTTCTCCCGCCTTCGGCCTGCTCGATGCCGCCACGCTGGCCGACTGGATGCTGGCCGACCGCCTGCCCTTTCGCCTGCAACTGCAACTGCACAAACTGCTGTGGGGCGAGGTGCCGGGCCGATGAGTGAGCGCGCCCGCGGCCCGGCCGTCGTGCTGCTGTCCGGCGGGCTCGATTCCGCCACGGTGCTTGCCATGGCGCGCGCCGATGGCTACCTGTGTCACGCGCTCAGCATCGACTATGGACAGCGTCACGGCGCGGAACTGGCGGCGGCGGCGCGGGTCGCCGCTGCCGGCGGCGCAGCCAGCCATCGCACGGTTTCGGTGAACCTCGACGCCATCGGTGGCTCCGCCCTGACCGATGTGTCGATCGCGGTGCCGTCCTCGCCCAGCGCCGGCATACCGGTGACCTACGTGCCGGCCCGCAACACGGTTTTTCTGGCGATTGCACTGGGCTACGCCGAGGTGTTGGCCGCATCAGCGATCTTCGTGGGCGTCAATGCAGTCGACTATTCCGGTTATCCGGACTGCCGGCCGGCATTCATCGACGCATTCCAGGTCCTGGCGGACGTCGCCACCAGGGCCGGCGTGGAAAGCAAGGGGCCCCGCATCGCCGCGCCGCTGCTGCACCTGTCCAAGGCCGACATCATTCGCCGTGGCCGGGAACTGGGCGTCGATTATGGGCTCACGGTGTCTTGCTATAATGCCGACCCGCAAAGCCGGGGCTGCGGCCACTGCGACGCCTGCCGGCTGCGGGCGGAGGGCTTTCGGGCTGCCGGCGTGGCCGATCCCACCGTCTATTTCCCCGCCTGACCGTCTCCATTCCAGCCCATCCGGGCCTGCCCCCACCGGGCCGTTAGCTCAGTCGGTAGAGCAGCGGACTTTTAATCCGCGTGTCCTGGGTTCGATTCCCAGACGGCCCACCATACTGCACGCCGCAGGCGTGCCCGCATCAAACAAAAAAGGCACCCCGACGCGGGGTGCCTTTGGAAATGGCTGGCTGCGCCAGCGCTACGGTTTGTTCGCCGCGCCGCAGGTCTTTCCCGTCTGGATATTGGCCCGGTTATCTTCGACCGTCTTGGGGCCGACACCCGAAACATTTGCCAGGTCATCGGCGCTCTTGAACGGCCCGTTTTCGGTCCGGTAGGCGACAATCGCTTGCGCCTTGGCATCACCGATGCCGTTCAATCCGGCGGCCAGGGCGGTCGCATCGGCGCAGTTGATGTCGATCGGGGCTGCCAGGCTCAGTCCCGAGAAAAGCGCCAGAAGCGCGCCACAACCTGTGCGAGATAGTGCTGACATGATGTTGCTCCTTGTCGGTGGTCTTATCGATGGTCTTAACGGCGGATTGCCGGTCTGGCCTCGTCCCGCAAGCAGGTGGGTCGAATTCCTGACCGACGCTGTCACAGGCACGGTCGCCCGGCTGTAACGAAGTCGCTTCCTGAACGTCTACGTTCTGCTTGCGCGCTTGATTCTGGGCTACCGCGTCGGGGGGTATTTATGAAACGTTTCACACTGTGTGCTCCAAAAATGTCCGCGGTGACGCCGCGGCCGGTCTACGAGGCGCGCCGCACGCTGCTGCTGGCTGGTGCCGGCGCCGGTCTGGCAGCGTTCTGGCCCGGATGGCCGCGCGCGGCGCCGGCGGCCGGGCCGTGGTCGACGGTCAAGCGCGGCCCTTTTGGTACCGATGAGCCTCTCACGCCGCGCGAATTCGTTACCGGGTACAACAATTTCTACGAGTTTGGGACGGACAAGGCGGACCCGGCCGCCAATGCCCACACCCTGCGTCCGCGCCCCTGGCAGGTGCTGATCGATGGCGCTGTACAGCGCGCGCTGACTCTGGACGTGGACGAGTTGACCCAGCCGCGAAATCTTGAGGAGCGCGTCTATCGTCTGCGCTGCGTTGAGGGCTGGTCGATGGTCATCCCGTGGATCGGACTGCCGTTGGCCGATGTGCTGCGGCGCGTCGAACCGCTCGGATCCGCCAAGTTCGTCGAGTTCACGACGCTGCACGATCCGCAGCAGATGCCCGGTCAGCGTCGGGATGTGTTGCCGTGGCCTTATGTGGAGGGGCTGCGCCTGGATGAGGCCATGCATCCGCTGACTTTTCTGGCGGTGGGCCTCTACGGGGATGTTTTGCCGAACCAGAACGGTGCGCCATTGCGCCTGGTGGTGCCCTGGAAGTACGGCTTCAAGAGCGTGAAGTCGATTGTGCGCATCCGCTTTACCGAACAGCAGCCGGCCACCAGTTGGAATGTCGTCGCGCCGCAGGAATATGGCTTTTACGCCAACGTGAACCCGCAGGTGGACCACCCGCGCTGGTCGCAGGCCCGCGAGCGACGCCTGGGCGAGGGCTTGTTCTCGGCGCGCCGGGCGACTGTGCCATTCAACGGCTATGCCGATCAGGTGGCCGGCTTGTATGCGGGCATGGACCTGCGTCGGGAGTTCTGAGTCATGTGGCCAGGCACCTTGGGGGGCCGTCTGGGCACGGTCGGAATGTGGGGGCTGGCACTGGCACCGGCGGCGCTGCTGCTGACGCGGGTGCTGGGCAATCGGCTGGGCGCCAATCCAGTCGAAGAATTGACGCTTGAGCTGGGGCAGTGGGCGCTGCGGTTTTTGCTGCTCACGCTGGCGGCTACACCGCTGCGCCGGCTCACTGGCTGGACTGTGCTGTTGCGGCACCGTCGCCTGTTGGGGCTGACGGCGGCCAGTTACGCGCTGCTTCATGTGTTGGTTTATGCGGTGCTCGATCAGGGCCTGCTGTGGTCGCAGATCCTGGGCGACGTTCTGAAGCGTCCCTTCATTACCGCCGGGATGGCGGCCTTTTTGCTGCTGCTGCCGCTGGCCGTAACTTCGTTTGATGCCGCCATACGCCGCCTGGGCGCGCGTCGCTGGCAGGCGCTGCATCGGCTGGTATATGTCGCGACCGCGCTCGCGCTGCTGCATTTCTGGTGGAAGGTGAAGGTCGACACAGCCGAGCCGGCCATTTACCTGGCGGTGTTTGCCCTACTATTGGCCGCCCGATGGTTGGCGCCGCGCCACCGTCCCGCGCGCCGGCCCGTCGTCGGTCGCCAGTCTGCCTGAGTCGAAAGCCTTGAATTCCTTACGCACAGTGCGTGATTTTGTGCGCTGGGGCGCCAGCCGTTTCGCCGCGGCCGGTGTCTTTTTTGGTCACGGCACCGGCGGCGCAGCCGACGAAGCGGCCGTATTGGTTGCGCATGTGCTGCACCTGGATCTGCCCCTGGCGCCCGAATTCATGGATGCGGCGCTGACGGCGGACGAGCGTGCCGCAGTTGTCGCATTGTTCGACCGACGCGTCAGCGAGCGCCTGCCGGCGCCCTATCTGACCGGGGAGGCGTGGTTTGCCGGGCTGCGTTTTACGGTCGACCAACGGGTTTTGATTCCGCGCTCGCCGATTGGCGAACTGATCGAGACCGGCTTTTCGCCCTGGTTGGATGACGCAAGCCCAGCGCGCATTCTGGACATCGGTACCGGTAGCGGCTGTATCGGGATCGCCTGTGCCCTGGCTTTTCCCGATGCCCGGGTGGACGCTGTCGATATCAGCCCGGATGCGCTGGTGGTCGCCCAGGCCAACGTCGAGCGCTACGGCTTGCAGGAGCGGGTGCGCCTGCTGCGCTCGGACCTGTACGCGGCTGTGGCGGGCGAGCGCTACGACTTGATCGTCAGCAACCCCCCTTACGTGCCGCAGGCCGAATACGCGCAGCTGCCGGCCGAATACGGACATGAGCCGGCGGGCGCCTTGCTGTCGCCGGATGGCGGGCTGGAGCACCCTCTGCGCATCCTGCGGGGGGCGGCGGACCATCTGAATCCGGGTGGCGCGCTGGTGCTGGAAGTCGGGGCGACCTGGCCGGCGCTCGAGCAACGCCTGCCCAAGGTGCCGATGACGTGGCTCGATCTTCAGCGCGGCGGCGAGGGCGTGGCAGTTATCAGCCGCGAGCAGCTCCTGCTCGCCTTTGCCTGAGTCGGTACTCAGGTTGTCAGCTGGCGGTGGCGCACCAGCACCCGCCCGGGCTGGGTGGTGGCCTGCTGAGCCATGAAATGCTGGGCCAGGCGCTCGGCCATGTAGACAGACCGGTGCCGACCGCCGGTGCAGCCGATGCCAACCGTCAGCTGGCTGCGGTCACTGTTGGCGAAGCTCGGCAGCCAGGTTTCAAGGAACGCGCTGATGCTCGCGAACATGCGCTCGACGTCTTCCTGTCCCTGCAGGAAGTCCCGCACCGGCGCATCCAGACCTGTGAATTCGCGCAGCGCCGGCTGCCAGTGGGGGTTGGGAAGGCAGCGCAGGTCGAACACCATGTCGGCATCCAGGGGCGTCCCGAACTTGTACCCAAAGGACTGAAACACCAGCATCGGTGCCTGCGGGCCCTGGCTGAGCAACTCGCGAACGGTGTTGCGCAGCTGGTAGATGTTCTGGCTGGAGCTGTCGATCAACATGTCGGCCAGTTCGGCAATCGGCGCCAGGAGGCGCTCCTCGGCGTCGATCGCCTCGCTGACTGAAACGCCCATGGCGGCCAGCGGATGCTGACGCCGCGTTTCGTTGTACCGGTTGAGCAGGGTTTGCCGATCAGCGGTGAAGAACAGCACCTGGCACTCGGCGCCGCTGGCGCGGATCGCTTGCAGGATGGCCGGAAACGCCTCCAAGTCCGACACGTTGCGCGCATCGATGCCGACCGCGGCCGGCAGGCCGGTGCCGTTTCGCGTCAGTTCCTTTCCGAGCGCCGGCAGCAGGGCGATCGGCAGGTTATCCACACAGTAGAAGCCCAAGTCCTCAAGCGCATGCAGCGCCGTGGACTTGCCCGCCCCGGACAGGCCGCTGACGACGATCAGGCGCTGCTGGGCCATGTGACGCGCCGTTCAGGTTTTGCGGCGGGCCGCCTTGCGCCGCTCGGTAGTGGAACCGATGCCCATTCCCTCGCGGTATTTGGCGACCGTGCGCCGCGCCACGTTGATGCCGGCCTGGTTCAGCTTTTCCGCCAGGTCGTTGTCGCTGAGCGGGCTGCCCGGCTGCTCGGCGGCGATCAGGTCGCGGATGCGCGCGCGGATGGCGGTGGCCGAGGCGGATCCGCCGTCGCTGGTGGATACGTGACTGGAGAAGAAGAACTTGAGCTCGTAGATGGCCCGCGGCGTGTGCATGTACTTGCGGTTGGTGGCGCGCGAAATGGTCGACTGGTGCAGGCCGAGCTCGTCGGCAATGTCTTGCAGCACCAGCGGCACCATGGCATGGGGGCCTTCCTCGAAAAAGCCGATCTGCCGCTGCACGATGGCGCGCGCCACCTTCACCAGCGTGTCGTTGCGGCTTTTCAGGCTGTTGATGAACCAGCGCGCTTCCTGCAGGCGGCTTTTCAGGTATTCGTTGTCCACACCGGTATCGCGGCGCCGGATCATCCCGGCGTAGGTCTGGTTCACGCGCAGCTTCGGCGCGATCGCCGGATTGAGTTCAACCTGCCAGGTGCCGCGGATTTTTCGCACCAGCACGTCGGGCACGATGTACTCGGGCTCGTCCGTGTCAAGGCATGTGCCGGGGCGAGGGTTCAGGGCCTGGATCAGATGCACTGCCTGGTCCACCGCTGTGGCGGGCAGGTCGGTAATGCGCTGCAGCGCCTTGTAGTCGTGCTCGGCCAGCAGATCAATGTGCTCGACTACCGCCAGGCTCCACTGCCGCAGGTCCGGGTCCAACCCTTCGAACTGTTCGATTTGCAGGCGCAGGCACTCGGCCAGATCGCGCGCCGCAACGCCGGGCGGGTCGAAATGCTGCATGCGTCGCAGCACCGACAGCAGCTCGGTCTCGTCGACCGCTTCAGCCCGTCCCTGGCTGGCGGTGGCGCACAGTTCGGCAACCGTTTGCGTGAGGTAACCATCGGGACCGATGGCGTCCAGGATGAGCTCCGCGATAGCCCGGTCCTGAGGCGTGAAGGGCGTCAGGTCCAGCTGCCACAGCAGATGGTCGTACAGGGTTTCGGGCTTGCTCGACACGGCGGTGAAATCGCCGTCGTCGTCCTCGTCCCGACTGCCAGCGCCGCTGCCGGCGGCCAGGTCCATGAAGGTGTCTTCCCAGCTGCCGTCGACCGCCAGTTCCTGCGCGATGTCGTTGTCGCCGTCAAACTCCAGCGCGCGCTCCGGCTGTTCCGGAATGGCGGGCAGCGCCAACTCCTCAGCCGGGCTGTCGGCTGTTTCGTCCTCCGCCTCCAGCAGGGGATTAGCTTCCAGCGCCTCGCGGATTTCCAGCTGCAAGTCAAGCGTCGACAGTTGCAGCAGGCGGATTGCCTGCTGCAACTGGGGCGTCAAAGCCAGGTGCTGTGAGACGCCAAGTTCGAGACCTTGCTTCATGCGACGGCCAGGCGAGGTTCAATTAGCAAGAAGCGTACCGCACGCGGCCGCGCCGGAAAAGCCGGGCCACGCCACCAATGGTCAGGTAGAGGGTTGCGACAGCGTCGGCGGGCCGAAAAACCCGCGCCATTTACAACTGGAAGGCGTCGCCCAGGTACACGGCGCGCACCCGTTCGTCCGCCAGGATGGTTTCCGGCGTGCCAGCCGCCAGGACCTCGCCTTCGTTGACGATGTAGGCCCGATGGCAGATGCCCAGCGTCTCGCGCACGTTGTGGTCGGTTATCAGCACGCCGATGTCGCGCGCGGCCAGGTCCCGGATGATGCGCTGGATGTCGATCACGGTGATCGGGTCGACGCCCGCAAACGGCTCGTCGAGCAGCATGAAACGCGGCTCGATGACCAGCGCGCGGGCAATCTCGACCCGCCGCCGCTCGCCGCCCGAAAGCGCCGCCCCGAGCGTGGTGCGGATGTGGCCGATGTGCAGGTCGCCCAGCAGGCGCTCCAGGCGCGCCTCGCGCGCGTCCGGGCTCAGGTCGCGGCGGGTTTCCAGAATCGCGCGCAGGTTGTCCTGCACCGACAGTTTGCGAAACACGGACGCTTCCTGCGGCAGATAGCCCAGCCCCATGCGCGCACGCTGCGGCATGCCGGCCTGCGTGATGTCCGTGTCATCGAGGGCCACGGTGCCGCTGTCGGGCGCCACCAGCCCCACGATCATGTAAAAGCATGTGGTCTTGCCGGCGCCGTTTGGCCCCAGCAGACCCACGATTTCGCCCGGCGAGACTTCCAGCGACACCCCAGCCACGGCCGGTCGGCCGCGGTAGCTCTTGCGAAGATCGCGCGCCGTGAGCCGCGTCATGGGGCGGGCTGCTCGCCGGTCCGCTCCTGCGGCTGGATGATCATGCGGATACGCCCGCCTTCGCCGCCGCTGCCGGTGACCAGGTCGCGCACCGTGTCATACACCAATTGATCGCCCTGGAACACGTCACCCTGACGGGTGATGCGGGCGTCGCCGCGCATGTACAGCTTTTTGTCGGCGACCGTGTATTCGATCTCCTTGCCGGTGCCGACCACGTCACCTTCGTCGGGCTTCGGCTGCTGCTTGTATCGGGCCGGCTTGCCGGTGGCCACATAGCGCACAGGCTTGCGGTCCGTCATGTGAATGACCAGGCGATCGGCATTGATGCGCATGGTCCCCTGCTCGACGACCACCGTGCCGGTATACGTGTTCAGGCCCGTGGCCTCGTCCAGCTCGACCCGATCGGCATCAATGTAGATCGGTTGGCGGCGATCGGAGTCCAGCGCCAGGGCCGGCCCGGCAAGGGCCAACAGGGCAGCGCCACACAGGCGGATCAGTAGGCGAGGCATGGTGGGCCTTGGTTGGCAGACGGCATGGGTCAACGGCACGGCGGGCGGCAAGTTTAGCAGTGTGCAAATGAGCGGCACGGCGGCGCTGCGGTTGGCCGCCGCAGCACGCCGCGACTGCCGCATACTTTTGCGAGTCTTGCGGCCACGGATGGCCTGTTGTGCCTCACCACCCAACCCGCCGGAGACCGCCATGTCCGCCGTACTCAAATCCGCCCTTCGCAACAGCGACGTGCCGATCGACTTTCGCGAGCACCTGCAGAACCTGCGCGCCCGCGATCTGCTGTGGGAGATCGACGCGCCGCTCGCCATCGAGACCGAGGCCCACCCGCTCGTGCGTCTGCAATTCCGCGGCCTGAAGGAAGACCAGCGGCGCGGCTTTCTGATCAAGAACCCGCGCAGCGTTGACGGGCGCCCGTTCGGCGGCGATCTGGCCATCGGCTGCCTGGCCGCCTCGCGCAAGATCTTCGAGACCGGCCTTGGCCTGCAGCCGGGCGACAACCTGCTCGAAATCGTCTCGCAGGCGCTGCGCAATCCGCTGGCGCCGGAAGTCATGAACCAGGCCCCGTGCCAGGAAGAAGTGCACATGGGCGCCACGCTCACCGAGCACGGCGGGCTGGGCGAGTTCCCGATCCCGATCTCCACGCCCGGCTACGACAACGGCCCCTACACCACCTTCTCGCACTGGGTCACCAAGGATCCCGAGACCGGCATCTACAACATCGGCAACTACCGCGGCCAGGTGAAGGCGCCCGACCGCATCGGCTGCTTCACGTTCCCGCCGCAGCACCTGGGCCTGCACTGGGTCAAGTGCAAGCGCCTGGGCATCCCGCTGGAAGCCGCGCTGGTCATCGGCGTGCCGCCGTACGTGTCCTACGCGGCCAACGCCAAGATTCCCTACGAGTCGGACGAGCTGCACGTGGCCGGCGCCCTGTCCGGCCGGCCGCTGCCAGTGGTGCGCGCCAAGACTGTCGACCTGCTGGTGCCGGCCTACGCCGAGATCGTCATCGAGGGCCGGATTTCCACCACCGAGCTGGAGCCGGAGGCGCCGTTTGGCGAGACGCACGGCTTCATGTCGCAGCCGGTGAACGCCTACTTCATGGAAGTGACCGCCATCACCCACCGCAAGCGGCCGACCTGGTGCTCGATCCTGTCGCAGTTTCCGCCGTCGGAGAGCACGCGCCTGCGCTCGATCTCGTTCGAGGCGTCCTTCTACAAGCACCTGAAATACGACTGCAACCTGGCCGGCGTGCTCGACGTGCACTTCCCGCAGCAGACCAGCGCCTATTACACCTGCTTCATCAAGATCAAACGCAACACCAAGGCCGACCCGTGGCAGGCGCTGCACGCGGCGGCGGCTTACGACCCCTTCATCAAGGTGTTCGTGGTCACCGACGAGGACGTCGACATCCACGACCCGGAAATGATGCTGTGGGCGGTGGCCACGCGCGCCATGCCGCACCGGGACATGCGCATCATCGACGGGCGCATGTCGGCCATGGACTTCTCCGCCATCCAGGCCGAAGAAGCCGAAGGCTTCAAGTACATGGAGCCGAACGGTTCGTCCGCCATCCTCATCAACGCCTGCCGGCCGTGGGCCTACCCGCCGGTCGCCCTGCCGCGCAAGGACTTCATGGAAAACGCCATCCAGCGCTGGCAGCAACTGGGCCTGCCGCCGCTGGAACTGAAAAAACCCTGGCACGGCTATGACCTGGGCTTCTGGTCAGAACAATGCGAGCGCGAAGCGCAGATGGCCGTCGAAGGCCGGCACTACGAGATCGGCGAAGCGGCCAAGCAGCGTCGCGTCAAGGCGACGGATGAGAATACGGGTGGGGTGACGTAAGGGCGCGGGCGGGGTCGGCGGGATGGGTGGAGCGATGCGAAACCCATCGATTCCGTGTGACTAATTGCACATTACTGGCTTGAGGTGTCGGGTATAAGTGAGCGCGGGTAACGATGAGCTACTGCTTCGCGGCCTGCCTCTATTCTACGGTGGGCTGCCCAATGACGGATAGTCTAGACGTATCCGATATTCCTTTGCGCCATGGTTAGTTTCGATTTGTCCTTGGCCGGATTGTACGACATTTGGTGTCTATTTCACGTTAGGCTTCATCTCGATTCACTGTTCGAAAAGAGGGTTCCCCCATGTCATGTCAAAAGCAAACATCGAGCGGCGATAGTGACAGCTTGGGGGTTAGAGCAGCTATTCGCCCATTTGATAAGTCAGCTACCGGTTGGCTCTTAGGTCAGGCTGTGCGCTGCCTGAACACTGCCGGCAAGGAAGGAGAGTTCGAGTACACTCGCCTTGTGGAAGTACTCAGCCGTTGCAGTCGTGACGCGCTGGAAACTTTGAAAAGTATCTTCCTTCAGGTGAAGGGCGGCGATACACCCCTGCGGTGGAATCTCCTTTACGTTCTCGGTGACGTCGGGGATGAAAGTGCCGCGGACTTTCTCGAGGGCGCGGCGCTCACGCCGTTGCCAGAACGCCAGGATGGCGAGGGTTGTGAAAGCCACAAAGACATGGAAATGCTCGTGTCAACGGGAGCAGTTCATGCGCTCCATCGAGTGGCGAAGCGTCACCCACAGGTGGCCGACCACGTTTTGAAGGTCATCTCCAATAGGCCTGGTCGACCGATCCTGATCGAGGCTGTCAAGGTGGCCGCCGAACTCGGGCTCAGGGACAGGGTGCGGGACCTGTTGCCCAAGGAAGATCACTGGATTCTGGACATTCGCCGGGCACGGCCTCAGGAGCTCATTGCCGATCCCGAACGTGAAGATGGGAAGGAGCGTGGATTTACACCTCCAAAGTCAGGGTCGCTCTACACCGCGCCCAGCGTCGTTCGTTGTATGGGAAAGGAGGGCTGAGTCATGGCTTCATGTACCTATTCCGTACCAAACCTCGATACGTCTGGCGACAATCTCTACGGACCGAGAATCTGCTGGCAGGCGTTTATCGACTGGGCCTGGGATGCGTTTGACTTCGATAAGGATGACTGGGATGAGGGCTTTGGGTACGACGATGTCTGCAACAACACGCAACCGCTCTCCCGCACTCTTTCAGGTATTTATTGCCTGACCTATTCCTCGCCGCGCTTCCCGAACGAGTCATACAACGGAAACATCCTGGAATGGGGATGCCGGTTTGCGCGAAATGCGATTGATGAACTCGATGCACGATGTGGCACCTCATCGTGCAGTCCGAGTTCCTGTCCGGGTTCGATCGCGTACACACAATGGGGGCCATTCACAGACGATTTGACGCGCCTCTATCTCCCATTCTTCTACAACCAGGGCGTCAGCCTGCGCGCAGGCACTATTCTTCACGAAGCACGCCACGCAGACGGCAAGGGCCACGATAGTGGAAACAATGATTCGAGCTGGGAATATAACGGCGCCTGGCGGTGGCAGGTGTGCTGGTTGGCGTGGTTTGCCTTTGAGGGCACCAACACATCGATGGCGATGCGCGCACAGGCGACACAGCGCGCCAATAACATTATCAACAACAATTTCGACACACATCCGGGCTTCAATGTATGAAGGCCTAACAACGGCATGCAGCCGATGGCGTTTCGCGCCGCCGCTGCATGCCGAGCGTTAGCGAAACACGATTTATTTCCGCCCGTTGGCGGCGTGAGACCTTAGTCCTAAAGAAACGCTGATCAATATGTGTCGACCATCATGCCCGCGAAAGCGGGCATCCAGGGTTCTTTCCGCGGTCACAATCATTTACGGACGTATCGAACCCCGCTTCCGGGGGAATGAAGAATAAACCAGCGTTCCCTAAAGAAGCTGGACGCTATGCTTAACAAGCAATGGAGGCTTTCATGGCACTTGCAGAGATTCTGAACGATCCCGGTGCGGTCATCGCGGCCATCGGCGGCCTGGGAACAGCCGCCTATGGTCTGGTCGATACCTCCAAGGCGGTTTTGGGCGGCGCTTCCAACCCTGGCTTTGGCCACATCAGATCGACAGTACAACCATTACTGCCCGAGCAGAGTGGCAGCGTCTTCGGCTCGCAGCAGATCCTTGACACCCTTCGCGCCAACTGGCTCAATGGCGTGGCCAAGGCAGAGCAAAAAGCGGCGGCCAAGGCGCTGATCCGGCTGACGCTGACCCAGAATAACGCGTCCAGACTGGCAAGAGCAACCGATGTTGACCCGGAGGCGTTGAAGCGGATTGCCGGGAGAATCGCGACCGGCGAAGATCTCGAGCCGCAGGATATCAACCTGCTTGGACAATTCGACACCGTACTGAGCGCTGTGCTCGATACTGGCTACGAACGGGCCGACCAGCTGTACCGAAACTCGGCCAAAGCCTTTGCGGCGGTGACTGCCATTGTGCTGGCCCTGACAGGGGGTGGCCTATTGTCACGGGATGGAATCGTCGACTATCTCTGGTCCAGGGACGCCTTGCTCGCGTTGTTGATCGGTGCGCTGTCGGTGCCGCTCGCCCCCATTGCCAAGGATCTCTCCTCGGCGCTCTCGTCGGCGATCGGTGCTGTAGCGGGGTTCAAGCGGCGCTGATCCACGATGAACTATTACCTCAATTTCCGCTCATCAGCAATCGATGGTGGCATCGTCGAACCCTATTTGCTGGCCGGTGATGGAACCCTGCCAACCCCGATGTTGCGCGCCGTGCAGGGGGTCGAACTGCCGCGAGTGTTTGCGGGCAAAAATGTGTTTTTTTGCAGCCATGGCTTCAATGTGAACTATGCCGCAGGGGCACGCTCACTCGGCCGGCTCGGTGCGCATCTGGCGTTTCCTGAAGCTGATTTGTTTATCGGCATCCTTTGGCCCGGCGATGCCTGGTTGCCGGTCGTCAACTATCCCTTCGAGGGTAATGATGCGAACCGCTGTGGCCGGCTGCTGGCCGCTTTCTGCGACCGCTGGCTGGGCAACGCGCAGAGCATCTCCTTCGCATCGCACAGCCTTGGTGCGCGGTTGATACTGGCGGCGGCGCAGCAGATGTCGCGACGGCTTCATACCCTTTGTCTGACCGCAGCCGCCATCGACCAAGACTGCCTGAGTGCCGAATTCAAGGCCGCCGCAGGCAAAGTCGACCACATTTCGGTGCTCGCCTCCCGGCGTGACCGAGTGTTAAAGCTGGCGTTCCGTATTGGTGATCCGATCTCTGATCTGCTGCAATGTGAGTCGATCACCGCCAAGCGGGCGCTTGGCTACAACGGCCCGTCGGCGCAGTCAGTCCATCTGGTCAAATCGCCCTGGCAGATTGCCGAATCAGCCGATTACGGCCATGGTGATTATCTGCCGCCGAGTGCTCCCGGCCTCCCGATGGGTGCCGCCAAATGGCCACAGGTGGCCGACTTCATCGAGCGCGCTTTCTATACCCTGCCACAACCCTGGCCGCATTGAGCGATCAGTGCCGTTACTAGTGTGGGATTTTGGTGCGCCAGGTAAGGTCTGTTTGTCGACCGACGTTCCCCCCACCTTGGCTAGAGCGCACAGTCGAAGCGGAGGAGTGAACCGCCCCGGGAATCGTGGAGGCTCGTTGGTTTGAGTCAGGCCGGGACGGCCTGCCCGGGTTGCTGCTGCCGATAGTAGGCCGCTTCGGCTTCGGCC